>ERZ1034361.678-NODE-678-length-20788-cov-3.300710_pt1 | contig 20788 bp, 19 predicted proteins | sample MGYA00520617_ERZ1034361 | MGnify/ENA primary metagenome ERZ1034361 (study PRJEB33736, sample SAMEA104284507) | Azolla filiculoides | biome: Urban; feature: Water surface; material: Ditch water | place: Netherlands | collected 2015-10-28 | depth 0-0.1 m ...
GTTTCATCAAAACGTTGTGCTGCTTTTATCAATCCTAAATTTCCTTCATTGATCAAATCGGGAAGTGTTAAACCTTGATTTTGGTATTGTTTTGCTACTGAAACTACGAAACGTAAATTGGCTTTAGTCAATTTTTCTAAGGCTCTTTGATCTCCGGCCTTAATTTTCTGAGCTAATTCTACCTCTTCGTCAGCGGTAATAAGGTCAACTTTCCCTATTTCTTGTAAATATTTGTCTAATGATGCGGTTTCACGTTTGGTAACCTGCTTGGTGATTTTAAGTTGTCTCATGTTTTTGTCTCCTCAATTTTTTAAGTGTACAAATGATTATACGTTCAGAGTTTTATAAAAGTTACAATTATCTGAATTAATTTAAAAAAAAAACGGAAAACCCCGTTTCAAATAAATGAAACGGGGTTTTCTCTATAAATAAACCTTTAGTAAACTAAGATCTGATTACTCTTTTCTTTCCTCACGTGGAGGTCTGGCGATAAGTGCTTTTCTGGAAACTTTTTCTTTTCTGGTTTTTGGGTCAAGTCCAAGGTATTTTACTTGGAATACATCACCCATATTTACCACATCCGAAACATTTTCAGTGCGTTCCCAAGCTAGTTCAGAAACGTGAAGCAATACTTCATTTCCTGGAGCATCGATATATTCTACAACCGCACCAAAATCTAACATTTTGATTACTTTCACATCGTATGCTTCTCCCATTTGAGGTTTGAAAGTGATAGACTGTATTTTAGCCAATACCGCTTCAATTCCAGCAGGATCAGTTCCAAGAATTTCGATTACACCTTGTTCGTCAACTTCGTTGATTACAATAGTTGTTCCTGTAGCTTTTTGTAATTCTTGAATTACTTTTCCACCAGGTCCGATTAAAGCACCAATGAAGTTACCAGGAATTGTTCTTGTAATGATTTTTGGAGCATATGCTTTAACATCCGCTTTTGGCGCTGCCAAAGTTTCTGTTATTTTTCCAAGGATATGCAAACGACCTTCACGGGCTTGAGCCAAAGCTTCTTCCATGATATGGTATTTTAATCCTTCGATTTTAATGTCCATTTGACAAGCTGTGATACCATCAGCAGTTCCTGTTACTTTAAAGTCCATGTCTCCTAAGTGATCTTCGTCACCTAAAATATCAGACAATACAGCAAAACGTTCTCCATCAGTAATCAATCCCATGGCAATTCCAGAAACTGGTTTTGTCATTTGAATACCTGCATCCATAAGTGCTAATGTTCCAGCACAAACGGTAGCCATAGAAGAAGAACCATTAGATTCTAAAACTTCTGATACGATACGTATTGTATAAGGACAATTTGCAGGAATCATGTTTTTCAAAGCTCTTTGAGCTAAGTTTCCGTGACCTACTTCTCTTCTTGAAGTTCCTCTTAAAGGTTTAGCTTCACCAGTTGAGAAAGGAGGGAAGTTATAATGTAAGTAGAATTTTTCTTCTCCTTGTTCAGATGGAGAATCAATTTGATTCGCTTCTCTAGAAGTTCCTAAAGTAGCTGTTGCCAATGCTTGAGTTTCTCCTCTGGTAAAGATAGCAGAACCGTGAACAGATGGTAAATAATCCACTTCAGCCCAGATTGGTCTGATTTGATTTGTTTTTCTTCCGTCTAAACGAGTTCCTAAATCTAATGTTACGTTACGAACTGCTTCTTTGTTGGTTTTGTAAAAATATTTACCAACTAAATCTCCGTTTTCAGCTAATTCTTCTTCAGTAAACAAAGCTTTTACTTCTTCTTTTACCGCTGCAAATGAAGCTGTTCTTTCTTGCTTAGAAGAACCTACTTTAGCGATATCATAAATTTTATCGTAAGCAGCAGCTTTTACTTTAGCGTAAATAGCTTCGTCTTCTTTTTCGTTTTCGTAAGTACGAGTTTCTTTTGCTCCAAAAGCTACAACCAATCTTTCTTGTGCAGCAATTTGAATTTTAATGGCTTCATGAGCAAATTTAATGGCTTCAACCATTTCTAATTCTGAAATCTCTTTCATCTCACCTTCTACCATTGCGATAGAATCTTTAGAAGCTCCAATCATCATATCAATATCTGATAATTCTAATTGAGCACGACTTGGGTTGATGATAAATTTTCCGTCAACACGAGCAACACGAGCTTCAGAAATTAAGGTTGAAAATGGAATGTCAGAAAGCGCTAAAGCTGCCGAAGCTGCTAAACCTGCTAATGCATCTGGCATAACATTGTCGTCATGAGACATTAATTGAATCATAACTTGTGTTTCAGCGTGGTAATCATCCGGGAAAAGTGGACGCAATACGCGGTCAACTAATCTCATGGTTAATACTTCATTGTCGCTTGGTCTTGCTTCTCTTTTGAAAAATCCACCAGGAAAACGTCCTGCTGCTGCAAATTTTTCACGATAATCTACCGTTAAAGGTAAAAAATCAATACCTGGACTTGCTTTTCGGGCCGATACTACTGTTGCAAGCAACATAGCATTTCCCATTTGTACTACTACAGAACCATCGGCTTGTTTAGCCAATTTTCCTGTCTCGATTGAGATGCTTCTGCCATCTCCTAAATCGATAATTTCTCTTGAAACTGTTGGAATCATACTTTTTTTTTGTGATTAAACAATGGGTTCTAGTTGTGTTGTAGTTGTTGTTGTGCGTAGTTAATGCCTAAAACCCAATGAAAAACCAAACTTTTTTTATGTAATCTATTGTAAAAACAAAAAGAGGCACTTTCGCACCTCTTTTCTATATTGATTATTTTCTGATATTCAATACTTTGATAATCTCACGATATCTGTTAATCTCTTTTTTCTTCAAGTAATCCAATAAAGATCTTCTTTTACCAACAAGCAATACTAATGAACGCTCTGTGTTATAATCGTGACGATTTTTTTTCAAGTGCTCTGTTAAGTGACTAATTCTAAAAGTGAATAGTGCGATTTGAGCTTCTGCAGATCCTGTGTTTTCTGCTTTTCCTCCGTGTTTAGCGAAGATTTCTTCTTTAATCTCTTTAGTTAAATACATTCGAATATTGTTTTAATGATTTTTATGTATGTCGAACAGCTATTGTTAGACGGGTGCAAAAGTACTATTTATTTTTTGAAATGCAAAAGGATTTTTGGTTTATGCCTTAAAGATTTAAAATTCAAATCATTAAACTAATATAATTTTGCAATTTCCAGATTTACAAATTCTAGAAATTCTTCGTCGGCTGCTGTAAAGGGATTTAAAACATGGCTGTCAATATCAATTTGTCCTATATTCTCCCCATTAACAAAAAGGGGGACTACAATTTCGGATTTTACAGTAAAACTACAAGCGATGTAATTGTCTTGTGCGGCAACATCAGGAACTACAAAATTTTCGTTGGAAACGGCTACTTGTCCGCAAATTCCTTTCCCGAAAGGGATTACAGTATGATCGGTTGCTGCACCTACATAAGGACCGAGGTGAAGCGTTTTGGTCTCCTTATTGGCGAAATAAAAACCTACCCAATTGTAATAATCAACCTCTTTGTTAAGAAGTTGGCAAATATTTAAAAGTTTTTCATCTCTTGAAAGTGCTGAATTTGATGTAATTTCCTTTACTTTTGGTTTTAACTCTTGGAATGTCATTTTTGTGTTTTTTACAAAAGTATTTAAAGCCAGTTTTAAAAATTATATAAATTTGTTAAAAAATAGATTTTGGAAAAATATTTCATCCGATACAAACCCTTTTTAGTCTTTTTAAGTGCTTTTTTTATAACTTATATCGTTTTGACGGTTTTTTATCAATACTACCTAAACAGTTTTGGAGAAACTAAACTTGATTCCATTTCCAGAATGGTTGCGCGTAATACGGAGCAAGTACTTCAATTATTTGATAAAAATGCAAGTGCGGATGACAGCAAATCAGAGCTTTATGTTGCTTTAATGTATCATCAAAAATATATTGCCCGAATCGTAGAAGGGTGTAATGCTGTAAGTGTCATTATTTTATTCATTTCATTTGTAGTCGCTTTTTCGGGAAAATTAAAGACTACTTTGCTATTTATTTTTGGAGGAAGTATTTTGATTTATGTTTTAAATATTCTGAGAATTGCTTTTTTATGTATTTTGTTAAGTCATTTTCCGGAGCAACGCCATTTTTTGCATGATATCTTTTTTCCGCTATTTATTTATGGAGTAGTTTTTATTTTGTGGGTTATTTGGGTACGTAAATTTTCAAAATATGCGAAATAAACTTTTTCAGAATAAATGGACAATTGTTTTGGTCATACTATTAGTTGGTCTATTGACTTTGGTCCGCGCTTTTGAAGACCAATTGTTCTACGATCCTTTTCTGAATTATTTCAAAGGTGATTTTCATTCTCATCCTTTGCCTGCTTATGAATCTGTTTCGTTATTTTTTGGATTGTTTTTTCGGTATATTATAAATACAGTTTTGTCTTTGGGTATACTTTATATTCTTTTCAAAGAAGTCGAGATGATTCAGTTTGCCACTGTTTTGTATGCTTTTTTCTTTTTGGTTTTGATAGTTACTTTCTTCGCTATAATTCACTTTTACAAAGGACACAATATTCTGATGCTTTTTTATGTTCGCAGATTCCTTATTCAGCCAATTTTTGTAATTCTTTTTATTCCAGCATTTTATTATCAAAATCAGAATAAATAATTAGTTTTTTGTATCTTTAAAGTACCATTTGATGGTTTGATTATCAAATACTTTAGATTATGAAAATAGTAAAACATTCTGGAGATATTGTTGATTTTAATCCTGAAAAACTCAAAAATTCACTTCTGAAATCAGGTGCAGGAAAACAGGAAGTTGAGACTATTTTACAAGCCATCAAAAGTCAAATCTACGATGGAATTTCTACCAAACAAATTTATAAAATGGCTTTTGCTCTTTTGAAAAAAACAGCAAATTCCCACGCAGCACGTTATAATTTGAGAGAAGCTATACGATTGTTGGGTCCTGCTGGTTTTTTCTTCGAAAAATATATTGCCAGACTTTTTGCCTCAGAGCATTATGAAACAGTCACTAATTTAACGTTACAAGGAAAATGTGTTTCTCATGAAATTGATGTTTTGGTCAAAAAAAACCATGCAATCGCAATGGTTGAGTGCAAATATCACGTGGGAAGAGACGCTGCTTCGGATGTGAAAGTCCCCATGTATATTTTGTCTCGCTTTAATGATTTGAAAGAAAGACAACATATCATTTTTGATAAAAAAGACTCTATTTTGAAATGTTGGATTGTTACTAATAATAGGTTTACAGTTGATGCTATTGATTTTGCCAAATGTTCTGGCTTGAATTTACTGAGTTGGAATTATCCCGAAGATAACAATCTGAAAACAAAAAATGACAATAGATATCTGTATCCGGTGACTTGTTTGACCACGTTGTCGATATCCGAAAAAGAAAAATTATTGATTTTAGATGTGATTTTGGTCAAAGAAATAATTCATAATTCAGATTGTTTAGAGAAAATTGGGTTGAGTCCCAATCGAATAAAAAATGTATTGAAAGAAGCTTCTGAATTGTGCAGGTATATTTAGAGAAATAAAGAGTTCTGGTTTGTTTAATTTTAAATCCTATTCAAATGAAAATTAAATGTATTGGTGGTGCAGGAACGGTTACTGGTTCTAAAACATTAATTGATAGTAACGGAATTCGTATTTTGATAGATTGTGGACAATTTCAAGGGATAAAACCATTGCGGGAACTCAACTGGCAGCCTTTGCCTGTTTTGCCTTCAACTATAGATTTTGTTCTCCTGACTCATGGTCATTTAGATCATTGCGGTTGGTTACCACGATTAGTAAATCAAGGTTTTAAAGGAAAAATATATTGTACCAGTCCAACGGCAGCAATCACAAAGCTGATTCTTTTGGATAGCGCAAAAATTCAGGAAGAAGAAGCTCGTATTGCCAATGAGAGAAAGTTTTCTAAACACGAAATTGCCGAACCGCTTTATACCGTTGATCAGGCGAAAGCTGTTTTTTCTTTTTTTAGAGTCATCAAAACGAATGAATCAATTCCATTAGATGCCGAGATTTCAGCTGTTTTTACTAATGCCGGACATATTTTAGGTGCTTGTAGTATTGCGGTTCAGCTTGAAAATAAAACGTTGGTTTTTTCAGGAGATATAGGTCGTGATAACGATGTTTTAATGTATCCGCCAACCAAACCTAAAAAAGGCGACTATATTTTTCTGGAAAGTACTTATGGGAATCGGCTTCATCCCGATACAGATACTAAATTAGAACTCGAAACGTACATTAATAATACAGTTGATAAAGGTGGGACAATTATCATTCCGAGTTTTGCCGTAGAGCGTGCGCAAACCATTATGTATTTGCTTTGGCAACTTAAAGAAGAAGGTAAAATCCCTAATATTCCTTATATTGTTGATACTCCAATGGGAATTAATGCTTTGGATATTTTTTCTAATAATAAACAATGGCATAAATTATCACTTGCGGAATGTGATGCTATGAGCAAAATGTTTGCTCTTGTTTCGGATTATCAGGAAACTATTTCATTGATTTTTGATGAACAACCTAAAGTAGTTATCGCTGCCAGCGGAATGGTTACCGGAGGACGTGTTTTGAGTTATTTGGAACATTATATTGGTTTGCCAGAAACCACAGTTATTATTGTAGGGTATCAAGCCGAAGGAACTCGTGGCAGGAAATTATTAGAAGGAGCTAAGGAAATCAAAATTCATGGTAAATATTATCCTGTTTTAGCCAATATTCTTGAAATTCAAGGTTTATCTGCTCACGGCGATCAAAAAGATTTGTTGAATTGGCTTTCGGCATTAGAAAATAAACCTGCAAAAGTATTTTTGGTACACGGAGAAAATCAACCTGCAGATGAACTCCGAATCAAAATTCAGGAACAATATGGTTTTGATTGTTGTGTTCCGTTGATGGGGCAAGAATTTGATTTATGATTTTAACAGGATTTTGGTTTTAAGGATTATAAAATTGACTAATTTTGCAATATGAATATCAAAAAATGCACTAGTTTATTTTTAGCTTTCCTACTGTTGGTTTCCAATGTAGGAATGGCTTTTAATGTGCATTATTGTGCAGGAGAAATCGCCTCGGTTTCTTTAGAGTCTCAGCAGCAAATTAAAGAAAAAGGATGTTGTGAAAAAATTGTCTCTAAAAAAGACAGCTGTTGTAAAGACAAAGTTTTTCATTTTGAAAAAAAATCGGATAATGCTATAGTTAAGATTTTCTTTTTTGAACTTAACGCTCCTTTTCTAATTCAGGAATGGCAACCGGTAGTTTTTTCTTTAACTGCAAATTTCAAAATCACTCCGGTTGCTACTTACTATTGCGATGCAAATGCTCCGCCACTTTTTAAGTTGTACAGCCAATATATTTTCTACGCCTGATTTTAATGTTTTAAAAGTCAAATCATTTCTTGTGGTTTGAAATTACTTTTTTACAAACATTAAAATTTTTATCATGCAAAAACTATTAATGCTTTTTGTTTTGATTTTGCTTTCAGAAGCTGTTTTTTCTCAGGAAAACTTGAATGAGGAAAAGCTAAATGAAGTCAAAGTAGTCAAAAAGCGAAAAGGAATTCAAAAATCCTTCACCGTTACAGGTAATACCACAATTGTAACCAGTAAAGAATTGCTCAAAGCCGCTTGTTGTAATCTGGCAGAAAGTTTTGAAACCAATCCGTCAATCGATGTTAATTTTTCGGATGCTCTAACGGGGACCAAACAAATCAAAATGCTGGGGTTAACCAGTCCATATTTAATGATTACAGAGGAAAATGTGCCTTCTGTTCGTGGCGCTTCCCAAGCATACGGATTATCATTCACACCAGGAACCTGGGTTGAAAGTATTCAAATCACCAAAGGTGCCGGAAGTGTTGTCAATGGTTACGAAAGTATTTCAGGTCAAATTAATACAGAACTGATTAAACCTATTAATGACATTCCATTTTTCTTGAACGCGTATGGTTCTACAGATTCTCGTTTTGAATTAAACACTCATTTCAATACTAAAATTTCAGATAAATGGAGTAGTAGTTTGTTTTTACACGGCAATACACGTGTTGCAAAAACAGATATGAATGACGATGGTTTTTTGGATAATCCATTGGCCAAACAAATTAATATTCTCAATAGATATCAATATTATAATGCCGAAAAAGGCTGGGTAAGTTTCATGAACTTTCGATACATGAATGATAAGAAACAAACTGGCGAATTAGATTTTGATTCTAAAAAAGATAAAGGAACTACGAATTATTGGGGTTCCGAAATCAATACCGAGCGCTTAGATGTGGCTACAAAAGTAGGATATGTTTTTCCTGATATGCCATATCAAAGCATTGGTTTTCAAAACGCATTCGACAGTCATAATCAGCATTCTTATTTTGGTTTAAACCAATACAACATCAAACAAAGCAGTTATTATTCTAATTTGATTTTCAACTCGATTATCAATAATACCATGAATAAGTTTGCTACAGGTTTGAATTTTACGTATGATAAATACCAAGAATTTGTCAATGTAAATGATTACAGCAGAATCGATAATTCAGTTGGTGCTTTTTTTGAATATACGTATGACAACGGTGATGATTTTAGTGTTATTCTTGGTGGTCGAATTGATAATCACAATCGTTTAGGGACTTTTATTACGCCAAGATTACACATGAGATACAATCCTTGGGACAAAGGAGTTTTACGATTTTCAGCAGGAAGAGGAAAACGTTCGGCCAATATTTTTGCAGAGAATCAGCCTCTTTTTGCCAGTTCCAGAACTTTTGAAATACTAAATTCTAATGGAAAAATCTATGGTTTAAATCCAGAAATTGCATGGAATTATGGATTAAGTTTCTCCCAAAAGTTTTCGTTCCTTGGCAAAAGTGCCGATGTTGGTTTCGATTTATACCGAACCGATTTTCAGAATCAGGCTATTGTTGACGTGATGCAAAGTCCACAAGAAGTTTTGTTTTATAATCTTGATGGGAAATCGTATGCAAATAGTTTACAAGTTGAATTCAATTATGAAATTCTGAATCATTTAAATTTGCGTTCAGCTTATAAATTTTATGATATTCAAACGGATTATTTGTCTGGCAGATATCAAAAAGCTTTACAAGCCAAACATCGATTTTTTGGAAACATCGAGTATGAAACTCCTGTTGGTGAAAAAGGGCAGCAATGGAAATTTGATTATACCTTAAACTGGATTGGCCAACAGCAATTGCCAACAACCGCGTCAAATCAAGAGCAAGATAGATTACCGGAATTTTCAAAATCGTATTCGTTGATGAATGCGCAAATCACGAAAATTTTTTCACCTACATTTGAAGTTTACGTTGGAGGAGAAAACATTGGGAATTATACTCAGGAAAAAGCAATTTTGGGTTCAGAAAATCCTTTTGGTCCCAATTTTGATGCTTCAATTGTATACGCACCTGTTTTTGGACAGATGTATTATGCAGGATTGCGTTTTAAAATAAAATAAGAATCAATATTAAAAATCAAATAGTATGAAAATCAAAAATATAATTATAGCGTTAGTAGTAACTTTCGTTGGATTCTCAGCTCAGGCTCAGGACACGAGTAAAAGCAAACTGGTGAAACAAAATAAAAATGCCAAGTATGTTACCGAAGTAAACGGGAATTGTGAGCAATGCCAAAAACGAATTCAAAAAGCGGCTTATGCTGTTGATGGTGTAAAATCAGCAATTTGGAATATTGAAACACACCAATTAAGTTTGATTTTAAATGAAGAAAAATGTTCGGTTTTGGATGTGAAGAAGGCAATCGCTAAAGTGGGACATGATACAGATGCCGTGAAATCGACAAATGAAGATTATGAAAAACTGCACAGTTGTTGCTTGTATGAAAGACAATAATCAACGAGCCCAAAATGTAAATTTTGGGCTTTTTTATTGAATCATTATTCTTGTTTCTTTTTGGCTATTAAGGCTCTTTTTATAATGTCTTTAAGCGTTAATAAAACTTTAAAAAACGCCAATAAATTGTGGTTAAGGTAAATTATTCTTACTTTCACAAACTATTAAATTACAACTCTTTTTATGAATAATTTTGATTGGACTCAATTACTTAATCCGGAATTTTATATCACCTTAAATATTGGGGGAATTCAAATAGGTTTATATATCGTTATTTTTATCGTTTTTGCCGAAACGGGTCTTTTTGCCGGTTTTTTTCTTCCTGGAGACAGTTTGCTTTTTCTTGCCGGAATCTACAGTCGTGATTTAGTTCAAAATTTAATCGTTATAGAAAGTGATTTTATAAATGTAGTTTTATTAGCTGTTTTAATTGCGCTTTCAGGGGTTGCCGGTAATATGGTTGGCTATTGGTTTGGAGCTAAAAGCGGGTATTATTTATTTAAAAAAGAAGATACTTTTTGGTTCAAGAAAAAATACTTATTGCAGTCGAAAGATTTCTTTGAAAAGTACGGCGGTAAAGCCATCATTTTTGCTCGTTTTCTGCCTATTTTTAGAACTTTTGCGCCTATTGTAGCTGGAATTGTATCTATGGATAAAAAGAAATTTATGTTCTTTAATATTTTGAGTTCTTTTTTATGGTCGTTTATTCTGATCTTTTCAGGGCATTATTTATATGGTTTTTTTCTGGAGTACGGAATCGATTTAAAAGAACACATCGAGTACATTGTTATTATCATTGTGTTGATATCTACCATTCCCGTTTTATTCAAACTTTTGAAAAAGAACGTTCATTTAAAATAAATTTATTAATTCAATAAAAAAATCCGTTCGATTACCGAACGGATTTTTTTGTGTTATAAAATTAGAATCTGTAATGAAAATTACATCATTCCCGGCATACCTCCACCCATTGGGTTTCCGCCTCCATTATCTTCTTTAATATCAATCAAAGCACATTCAGTAGTCAAGATCATTCCTGCAACCGATGCTGCATTTTCTAATGCTACACGAGTTACTTTTTTAGGATCAATAATACCGGCTTTAAGCATATCTACGTATTCGTCAGTTTTGGCATTGTATCCAAAATCACCTGAACCTTCAGCTACTTTTGCTACGACAACAGAACCTTCAAGACCAGCATTTTCAACAATAGTTCTCAAAGGAGATTCTACGGCACGAGATACAATTTGAATTCCGGTTGCTTCATCAGCGTTATCAGCTGTTATTGTGCTTAAGGCATTTTTAGCTCTAAGTAAAGCAACACCACCACCAGCAACGATTCCTTCTTCAACTGCAGCGCGAGTTGCATGTAAAGCGTCATCTACTCTGTCTTTTTTCTCTTTCATTTCTACTTCAGAAGCAGCACCAACATAAAGAACAGCAACACCTCCGGCTAATTTAGCCAAACGTTCTTGTAATTTTTCTTTGTCATAATCAGAAGTAGTAGCTTCCATTTGACCTTTGATTTGGTTTACACGATTTTTGATTGTATCTGCATCACCAGCACCGCTAACGATAGTAGTATTATCTTTATCGATAGTTACTCTTTTTGCAGTACCCAACATTTCGATTGTTGTGTTTTCTAAAGTATATCCTCTTTCTTCAGAGATAACAGTTCCTCCTGTTAAGATGGCGATATCTTCTAACATTGCTTTTCTTCTGTCACCAAAACCAGGTGCTTTTACAGCAGCGATTTTTAATGCTCCACGTAATTTATTTACTACCAAAGTTGATAATGCTTCACCATCAACATCTTCAGCTATAATTAATAATGGTTTTCCTGATTGAGCAACTGGCTCTAAAACTGGTAGCAATTCTTTTAAAGAAGATACTTTTTTGTCATACAAAAGGATGTAAGGATTCTCTAATTCTGCTTCCATTTTTTCTGGATTAGTCACAAAATATGGAGAAAGATATCCTCTGTCAAATTGCATTCCTTCTACAACATCTACATAAGTTTCAGTTCCTTTAGCTTCTTCAACAGTAATAACTCCTTCTTTTCCAACTTTTGCGAAAGCAGTAGCGATTAATTCACCAATTACTTCGTCATTGTTAGCAGAAATAGAAGCAATTTGTTTTATTTTTTCAGAATCACTTCCTACTACTTTAGCTTGTTTAGTAAGGTCAGCAACAATAGCTTCAACAGCTTTGTCAATTCCTCTTTTTAAGTCCATAGGATTTGCTCCTGCAGCTACGTTTTTCAAACCTTCTTTAACGATTGCTTGTGCTAAAACGGTTGCTGTTGTAGTTCCGTCTCCAGCTAAATCATTCGTTTTAGAGGCTACTTCTTTTACCATTTGAGCTCCCATATTTTCTAATGGGTCTTTCAATTCGATTTCTTTAGCAACAGACACACCATCTTTAGTAACATTTGGTCCGCCAAAAGCTTTTCCTATGATTACGTTACGACCTTTTGGTCCTAAAGTTACTTTTACAGCATTTGCTAATGCATCAACACCGCGTTTTAATCCGTCACGTGCTTCAATATCAAATTTTATATCTTTTGCCATCTTATTATTAATTTGTTGATTCGTTTAATTTGTTAATTCGATTAAATAATCGCTAAAATATCGTCTTCACGCATAATTAGGTAATCTTTTCCTTCTAATTTTAATTCGGTACCAGCATATTTTCCGTAAAGAACGCTGTCGCCAACTTTTACAGTCATTGTGTGGTCGTTTGTGCCATTCCCTACAGCAACAACAGTTCCTTTTTGTGGTTTTTCTTTAGCGGTATCCGGAATAAAAATTCCTGATGCAGTTTTTGTTTCAGCAGCTACTGGTTCTATAAGAACGCGGTCTGAAAGTGGTTTAATGTTTAAAGCCATGATTTTATATTTTTATTTATATTTTATAATGATTGCATGTGGAATTTCAGAAACTGTGCCAGCCTACGAAAACTGACAATTTTTCCTAAAAAAAATGCCAGCTTTGTCAGGCTGGCATCATTTTATAGAAGAAATAATTATTTTGCAGAATCCGTCGCAACTGGCGCGCTTTGAGCTGGTGTTGCTGGAGTTGCAGGAGCAGCAGTACTTGGTGTAGCTGCTTCTGTTTTTTCAATGATTTTTGAATCAGTGTCGCTCAAAGCTCCTGTAAAACTTAAACTTGAAAGTAATATAAGTGCAATAAGTATAGTGGCCAATGTCCAAGTACTTTTGTCTAAAAAGTCAGTTGTTTTTTGTACACCACCCATCATTTGTGAACCTCCTATTGCAGAAGATAATCCACCACCTTTAGGGTTTTGAACCATTATTACGACTACCAATAGAAAACAAACTATTGTTATTAAAACTAAAAAAATTGAAAATGTGCTCATTGTTTAATTATTATTATGTTGTAAAATCTTAATATCCGAGATACGGTCTGCAAAGAAACTACTTTTTTCTGGATATTTCAAAATTAATATTTCATAAGCTTGAATCGCTTTTTGATATTTTTGTTCCAAATAAACTCGGGCTAAAGTCTCAGTCATCAAATAGGAATTGTCTCCTGCATTCAGGTCAAAAGTGACCGTTGAAGCAACGCCGTGTTTGATAGGTGGAATCTTTGGACTTGTCTCAATAAACTTATCGATTAATTGTGCTTTCTTCTTTCTTTCGTTGTCTAATGGTGTAGTTTCCGGAACCTTTTCTGTTGGTTTTTGTCTTTCTATAGGTTGTGCTCTGGAAAGTTGAAGCCATTCTTGGAAGGAATGTTTTTCGTTTATAGAAAAATCCAAAGGTTTTCCAATCGCCAATTTCTCTTCGGCTATTTTGGTATTTTTATCTTCTTCGGTTTCTGTGGCTTCTTTAATAGAAGTAAGAATCGATTTTTCTAAGCTGTTTTTTATTTCAGGTTTTTCTTCGTGAAGATTTATTTCGCTGTCAACTACATTTATATCAAGAAGTTCCAGGATTTTTTTGTCATAAAATCCTTTTTGAATCGCAGTAAAAGAATCCGAAGTGATGAAGTCAAATAAAACCGTCCTGTCTGTTGTATGAGCTGCGGTAACTTTTAACGCAAAATTATACTTAAAACTGCTTTGGTTGTAAAGTCCTTTTAAACGTAAAGCCCTCGCACTTTGAAAAAACGGAAATTCATCAAGAACATTTCCCAATGCCTCGGTGTACTTTTCGTTTATAGCATCCGGTTTGTTTATTAAGTAAGTATAATCGGTTACATTCATAAAGGTTATTCGTTTTTTTTTGATTCGTTAATTTGTTGCTCGATTAGCCGAATTAACAAATTACAAAATCAATAACTCATTTACCATTTAGAAATTGATTCATTAATTATGTCTTGAGTAATTCTGTCAAAAATCTCTTTTAAAGCACTATTCAAGGTAGAGCCGGTGAGTTGTTGGGTAGCTGGATAATCGTAATAAAACTCGAAAGTTTTTTCGAAATCATCTGTTTCTTTATTTTTGTTGGTAAACCGAACGTTGACTCTTATTTTTAGTCTGTTTTGTGAAGCTTGTTGATCGGCGGTAGCAGTCATCGGACTTATTCGGTAATCAGTAATTTCACCTTCATAAGTTAAATCACCTCCGTTTTTAACCAAATTTAAATTAGTCTGATTTTGAATTAAATCTTGTAATTGCAACGTAAATGTTCTGTCGATTCCGGGTTCGATAAGGTCGGCATTATTTTGAAAAAAATTGACCTGAAACGTTTTTGCATCAATTTTTCCTGTTCCGGTAAAGTTGTACACTGAGCAACTATTGAAAGTCACCAGAATTAACAAAATAAAAATATACTTTATGTTTTTCATTACTAAATTTAAAAATTGCGTCGCCAGTTCGCTAATGCTCGGGTCAAAGGTATTTAAAATTCACAGATAATTATCAATTGATTATTTCTATAAATCAAATTGTTTTATTTTTCGATACAAAGTTCTTTCGGAAATTCCCAATTCATCTGCGGCTGCTTTTCGTTTTCCTTTGTTTTTTTCTAATGATTTTTTAATCATTTCGATTTCCTTTTGTTCTAAACGCAAAGTTTCTTCTTCCTCTTCAACTGTTTCGGCAAATAGAAAATTATCCTCCTGATCTTGGTATTGTTCTTCGTTATTTTGCGAAGCCATTAACGTTGCTCTAGGTTCTTCTTCAAAATCTATTTCACTGTCATTTTCTTTAGAACCGTATATTTTTTTGATTAGATTTTGATTGGTTTCCTGAACTTTTGAACTTCCGCTTTGCATTAATTCTAAGGTCAGTTTTTTCAAATCATGTAAATCGCTTTTCATGTCAAAAAGAACTTTGTACAGAATTTCTCTTTCGGTATTAAAATCGCTGTCGCCTTTTTTATCTTTGATTACCGATGGTAAATTACTTCCTTCCACTGGCAAATAAGATTGTAGTGTTGTTGCAGTAATATCTCTGTTGGTTTCTAATACAGAAAGCTGTTCTGCAACGTTTCGCAATTGACGAATATTTCCGCTCCAACGAAATTTTTGCAAAACGGCAACCGCTCCATCGTCAAGTTTTAAAGGAGGCATTTTATATTTATGCGCAAAATCCGAAGCGAATTTTCGAAACAACAAATGAATATCGTCTTTTCGTTCTCGCAAGGGCGGCAGTGAAATGTCTACGGTGCTCAAACGATAATACAAATCTTCTCTGAATTTTCCTTTTTCGATGGCGTTAAACAAATTCACATTGGTGGCAGCCACAATACGAACATTGGTTTTTTGAACCTGAGATGAACCTACTTTTATAAACTCGCCATTTTCTAATACACGAAGCAAGCGTACTTGAGTTGTCAACGGTAATTCACCTACTTCATCTAAGAAAATCGTTCCGCCATCGGCTACTTCAAAATAGCCTTCACGCGTATTGGTAGCGCCTGTAAAAGCGCCTTTTTCATGTCCGAAAAGTTCACTGTCAATGGTTCCTTCCGGAATAGCTCCGCAGTTTACGGCAATATATTTTCCGTGTTTTCTGTGCGAAAGCGAATGTATGATTTTTGGAATACTTTCTTTTCCAACACCACTTTCTCCAATAACTAATACTGAAATATCAGTTGGAGCAACCTGAATGGCTTTTTCTATTGCGCGATTAAGCTTTGGGTCATTCCCAATAATCTCAAAGCGTTGTTTTATAGCTTGAACGGTATCCATTTTTTATTTTTTTTGGCCAGAGGCTAATTTTTTAATTCATTTCACTTAATCCAACAGCTTCTCCTTTGAGAGTTCCGCTGGTACAAGAAGTGATTTTTACATTTACAAAATCTCCAATTTTATAATTCTCTTTTGGGAAAACCACTGTAATGCTTTGTGAATTTCTGCCGGAAAATTCTTCAGTAGATTTTTTCGAAACTTTTTCAACCAAAACTTCTACCGTTTGACCAATGAATTCTTCAGAGCGGAACCAAGCGTGTTTTTGTTGTAAATCGACAATTTCCTGCAATCTTCTTGCTTTAGTTTCATCAGTAACATCATCTTCCATTTTGCGTCCAGCCAAAGTTCCAGGGCGTTCAGAATACGAATACATATAACCAAAATTATATTTCACATATTCCATTAAACTCAATGTGTCTTGATGATCTTCTTCGGTTTCTGTTGGAAAACCGGAAATCATATCCTGCGAAATGGAACTATTCGGAATAATAGCTCTGATTTTATCAATCAAAGTCATGTATTCTTCGCGTGTATGCAAACGATTCATTTCTTTTAGGATTCTATTACTTCCAGATTGCACCGGTAAGTGAATATGTTTGCAAATATTAGGATGTTTTGCAATTACGTGTAACACACTTTCGTGCATATCTTGTGGATTTGAAGTCGAAAATCTAATACGCATTTTAGGAAAACCAACGGCCACCATTTCTAGTAATTGATCAAAATCTACAGCAGTTGCTTTTTGCATTTCGGTTGCGTTTTCGAAATCTTTTTTCAAGCCGCCACCGTACCATAAATAACTATCCACATTTTGACCTAAAAGTGTAATTTCCTTAAAACCTTTGTCCCACAAATCCTGAATTTCTTTCATTATACTTTGCGGTTCACGGCTGCGTTCTCTTCCGCGGGTAAAAGGCACCACGCAAAACGTACACATGTTGTCGCAACCACGGGTAATTGAAACCAAAGCCGTAATTCCGTTACTCATTAAACGAACCGGAGAAATATCACCATAGGTTTCGTCTTTCGACAAAATCACGTTAATGGCATCACGACCTTCCTCTACTTCGCTCAATAAATTAGGTAAATCTTTATAGGCATCAGGGCCTACAACAAGGTCTACAATTTTTTCTTCTTCCAGAAACTGACTTTTCAATCGCTCTGCCATACAACCCAAAACCCCTACTTTCATTTTCGGATTAATGCGTTTTACCGCATTGTATTTCTCTAAACGTTTGCGAATAGTTTGCTCCGCTTTGTCTCGAATCGAACAGGTGTTTACTAAAACCAAATCGGCTTCTTCTAGTACTTGCGTTGTATTGTATCCGTTTCCGGATAAAATGGAAGCTACAATTTCGCTGTCCGAAAAATTCATCGCACAGCCGTAACTTTCTATAAAGAGTTTTTTAGTATTCTCAGGTTTATTTTCTAAAACAAGACTTTCGCCCTGTTTGCTTTCTTCTATTATCTTTTCCATTGGGTATTTTCAAAGCACAAAGATAAATGAATTTCAATAAATATGACAAGATGTCAGATGAAGAATTAACACTATTTTAAGTTCTGGTTTTAGGGAAGCAATTTCCTGCTTTCCGTTACAAGTCCTCACAAAAAAGTAAAGTTTCCAAAGTTCTAAAAAGAGCTTCCGTTGGTCGCTTTTTTAGAACAGGAAACTTTTACTTTTTTTGCTCCGGGCTTTTCACTGCAATCAGGGCTAAAAAACAGTCAAGTATGACTATAACTTACCTATTAATGATTGCCAAATAGTTCAAAAATAAAATCAAAAGCCCAACTATTTAAAAAAATTAGATACTTTTGTCCCAGAAAAATAGAGCAATGGCAAAGAATTTAGTTATAGTGGAGTCCCCTGCAAAGGCAAAAACAATCGAGAAATTTCTAGGAAGTGATTTTCAAGTAGAGTCCAGTTATGGGCATATTGCTGATTTACCTTCTAAAGAAATTGGTGTAGATGTAGAAAATGGTTTCAAACCTAAATACGAAGTTTCTGCCGACAAGAAAGCATTGGTAACCAAATTAAAAGGACTAGCAAAGAAAGCCGAAATGGTTTGGTTAGCAAGTGATGAGGATCGCGAGGGGGAAGCTATTTCTTGGCATCTTGCCGAAGAATTAAAATTAGACAAAACCAAAACTAAGCGAATTGTTTTTCACGAAATCACGAAAACTGCGATTCTAAAAGCCATCGATAATCCTAGAGAAATTGATTATAATTTAGTTAATGCACAACAAGCGCGTCGTGTTTTAGACAGATTGGTTGGTTATGAATTGTCACCTGTGCTTTGGAGAAAAATAAAAGGAGGACTTTCTGCCGGACGTGTACAATCAGTATCTGTTCGTTTGATTGTAGAGCGCGAAAGAGAAATTCATAATTTCAAAGCGGTGGCAACATATTCAGTTGTAGCAGAATTCACTAACGAAGCCGGAAAGTCATTCAAAGCAAAACTTCCAAAGAATTTTAATACTAAAAAAGAAGCCGAAGATTTTTTAAATAAAAATATTGGTTCTACCTATAAAGTTTCAGATTTAGAAACTAAACCTACTAAAAAATCACCAACTGGACCTTTTACAACTTCGACTTTGCAACAAGAAGCTGCGCGTAAATTGTACTTACCTGTTGGAATTACCATGCAATTAGCGCAACGTTTGTACGAAGCCGGACTCATTACTTACATGAGAACCGATAGTGTAAACTTGTCTAAAGACGCGATGGAAGCTGCCGAAGCTGAAATCATTAAATCCTACGGAAAGGAATTTTCTAAACCTCGAACTTTTGTCAATAAAAGTAAAGGGGCGCAAGAAGCTCACGAAGAAATTCGTCCTACTGATATGTCGCGTCACACTGTGAATATCGACAGAGACCAAGCGCGTTTGTATGATTTGATTTGGAAAAGAACATTGGCTTCGCAAATGAGTGATGCGCAATTAGAGCGTACCAATGTGAAAATTGAGGCGAATAATCACGGTGAAATTTTTACTGCTTCAGGCGAAGTGTTGCTTTTTGAAGGTTTCTTGAAAGTGTATTTGGAAGGTCATGATGACGATGAAGAGGAGCAAGAAGGAATGTTGCCAGCCATGAAAGTCAACGAAAAATTACAAAATAATTATATCTCAGCAACCGAAAGATATTCGAGACCGCCAGCACGATACACCGAAGCTTCTTTGGTAAAAAAACTGGAAGAATTGGGAATTGGTCGTCCGTCAACTTATGCGCCAACAATTTCTACAATTATCAACAGAAATTACGTAGAAAAAGGAAATCTGGATGGTCAGGAACGTAATTATACGCAATTGACATTGCAATCCGGAAAAGTAGGCGAGAAATTGCTGAAAGAAAATACGGGTTCTGATAAAGGAAAATTAGTTCCTACAGATATTGGAACTATTGTTACGGATTTCTTAGTTAAGAATTTTGGAAATATTTTAGATTATAATTTCACTGCCAAAGTGGAACAGGATTTTGATGAAATTGCCGAAGGAAATATCGAATGGGCAAAAATGATGCAGGAGTTTTATGATAAGTTTCATCCGACAGTTAAGGATGTTGAAGCGAATGCTGACAGAGAAAGTGGGGAACGAATTTTAGGAAAGCATCCGGAATCGGGAAAACAAGTTTCGGTTCGTTTGGGTAAATTTGGTCCGATGGCACAAATTGGTGAAGCGGATGATGAAGATAAGAAATTTGCCAGTTTAATGGCGGATCAAAATATTGGGAATATAACTCTTGAGGAAGTTCTGAATTTATTTTTATTGCCTAAAAATTTAGGTACATATAAAGGAGAAGAAGTTGAGGTAAGTAATGGTCGTTATGGTCCTTATATTCGTCATGGAGCCGCTTTTGTTTCTTTGCCAAAAGGGGAAGAGCCGTTGAATGTTGATATGCAAAGAGCGCAGGAATTAATTGACGAAAAAGCTTTAGCCGATGCTCCAATTGCCGTTTATAAAGGAGAAGGCGTACAAAAAGGGACTGGTCGTTTTGGTCCGTTTATCAAATGGAATGGAATTTTTATAAATGTATCTAAAAAGTATGATTTTGATAATTTATCGCAATCGGATATCGAAGCATTGATTGAAGATAAATTACAAAAAAATATTGATAAAGTTTTGCATAACTGGGAGGACGAAGGTATTTTGGTCGAAAAAGCCCGTTGGGGACGTTCGGTTATTACCAAAGGCAAAATTAAAATTGAATTAAGCAAAGATGTTGATGCGACAAAATTGACATTGGAAGAAGTTCAAGAAATGATTGCTAAGAAAACACCGGCTAAGAAAACGCCAGCTAAAAAAGCAACAACTGCAAAAAAACCTGCGGCTAAAAAAGCAGTAGCAAAAAAGAAATAAGAGATGGAATTTGATTTTCTGGCCCCTGTAGATACTGAAATCCTTGATTTTATAAGTGGATTGTCTTCTCAGCAATTGGGAAGCAAAATTGTTTTGCACACGGAGAAGCAATTTCCGGATGTGAACAAAATCAAAATTGCACTAATTGGTGTTTTGGAGAATCGCGGCAGCAACATTTCAATTTCTGAAGTAAATCTCATAGCTGTCCGAAAAGAATTGTATGGTTTGTATCCTGGTAATTGGGATGCGTCAATTGCAGATTTGGGAGATATTTTAGCAGGAAATACTGTTGAAGATACTTATTTTGCTTTGCGAAAAGTAGCATCGGCATTAATCAAGAAAAAAATAATCCCTATTATAATTGGTGGTTCCCAAGATCTGACATATGCGCTTTACAGAGC
>ERZ1034361.680-NODE-680-length-20743-cov-10.979193_pt1 | contig 20743 bp, 19 predicted proteins | sample MGYA00520617_ERZ1034361 | MGnify/ENA primary metagenome ERZ1034361 (study PRJEB33736, sample SAMEA104284507) | Azolla filiculoides | biome: Urban; feature: Water surface; material: Ditch water | place: Netherlands | collected 2015-10-28 | depth 0-0.1 m ...
CCACGGAAGTCACGAACGCGAGGCAAAGCCACGGTCACGAAACGGTCCAGGAATTCATACATCTGAACGCCACGCAATGTCACCATGCAACCGATAGGCTGTTGCTCACGGATCTTGAAACCGGCAATGGCTTTCTTGGCCTTGGTCACCACAGGCTTTTGGCCCGCGATTTTAGTCAAGTCGCTCACAGCGTGGTCCATGACTTTTTTGTCAGCCACCGCTTCAGACACACCCATATTCAAGGTGATCTTGGTGATGCGAGGCACCTGCATAGGCGACTTGTAGCCAAATTTGGCTGTCAATTCGGCAGCGATTTTCTCGCGGAAGATTTGTTGCAAACGTGCCATGCTCATGCCACCTTGATTTCTTCGCCGCTCGACTTGTAAACGCGAACGCGTTTGCCGTCAGCTTGCAGCTTGATGCCCACGCGATCAGCCTTGCCTGTTGCGACGTTGAAAATCGCCACATTGGATTGGTGAATCGGCATGGCCTTTTCGATGATGCCGCCAGTTGTGCCCTTCATAGGGTTTGGCTTGGCGTGCTTCTTAACGAGGTTCACACCTTCAATCACGAGGTGTGAATCGCTGGCGCGCAACGACACTGTGCCGCGCTTGCCTTTGTCACGACCTGTGATGACGATGATCTCGTCGCCTTTGCGAATCTTGTTCATGGCGCGTCCTTACAGTACTTCAGGAGCCAGGGACACGATCTTCATGAACTTCTCGGTACGCAGTTCACGCGTGACCGGGCCGAAGATGCGGGTGCCGATAGGCTCCAACTTGGCATTCAGCAACACAGCAGCATTGCCATCGAATTTGATGAGGGAGCCATCGCCACGGCGGATGCCCTTGGCCGTACGAACCACCACAGCACTGTAGATCTCGCCTTTTTTGACGCGACCACGTGGAGCGGCTTCTTTGATGCTCACTTTGATGATGTCGCCAACACTTGCATAGCGACGCTTAGACCCGCCGAGCACCTTAATGCACAGCACGGACTTGGCGCCGGTGTTGTCGGCCACATCCAACCGAGATTCTGTCTGGATCATTTCTTTATTCCCAACTTGTATTTCTTGCCAGCCAGCCTTACAGCCAACCAACAGAAATCAGTCTTGGACCCGTCATTCACACCGCGAACCACTCGCAGCGCTTCTGTTTGGGCAGATACTTACGCCTTTTGCAAAGCGAAGCCCTCGATTATGTCTGAAAAAATCAAGGGATGCAACGTCTTTTGAAAATAATTTCCCATGACCCACCCAGTTCCCGCGCCTTTGGCGTGTGCAAAGGGGGCATTTCGGGCGGCCACAGCCATTTAGCCGGACTCACGGACACCGCGCATAGTCCTCAGCCAAAGCCTCAAATGCAGCCAAACCGGGGTCAATGCCCAATTCTTCTTGCAGAATCTGCGCGACTCTGGGTGCTAGGGCTTTGGCCAGTGCAGCATCCAGGAACAGGCACCTGGAGCGCCTGGCCAAGACATCCTCGACACTCCTCGCGTATTCATAACGCGCCGCGAACCGAACCATGCCCTCCGTCAAACCCGGTGCCAACGAGGTTTCACCACCGGGCAAGGCAGTGACCCACCCCTGCTCTGTTCCATACAGATGTAAACCTGCCGAACGGGCCAAAGCTACGCCAAGACCATCTGCTCGGGGGGCCCCAACCAATTGGTCGGCAGCGGCCATCACGCGGACAGGCATTTTCAGACCCGCCTGACGTCGAGCTTGGCGCAGCACATCCTCTGCCATGGCATGGTATGTGGTCCATTTGCCACCGGTCACCGACACCAGGCCCGTAGGGGAAACCTCCACATGATGCTCACGGCTGATGCTTTGGGTTGCCCCCGCAGATGCGGCCACAGTCGCTTCGGCCTTGACCAAGGGGCGCAGCCCAGCCCATGCACTCAATACATCCTCCCGTCGGGGGGCTTTTTGCAAATACCGACCCGCTTCGTTCAGGATCAGATCGACCTCTTCGCTGACCGGGCGGGGTTCTTGGGGGGCATCTTCGCGCGCCGTATCGGTTGTACCCAACAGCACTTTGCCCATCCAGGGTACCGCAAACAACACCCGACCATCGGCTGTTTTAGGCACAAGCAAAGCCTTTTCACCAGGCCAAAACGATGCATCGACCACCAAATGCACCCCTTGACTGGGAGCCACCAGATCGGGCAAGACCTGCCCACGCTGACGGCCATCTGCCAAACGCAAGCCATCGACCCACACCCCGGTGGCATTGACCACGCATTGGGCTCTGACATCGAACTCGGCACCTTGTTCTGCATCTTTCGCTCGCACCCCCACGACACGCCCATCTTCATACATGAGGCTTTGTACGGCCACATGGTTGATCACGCACGCGCCCTCTCGGGCTGCGGTGCGAGCCAAAGCGACAGCCAGACGGGCATCGTCAAACTGCCCATCCCAATACTGCACGCCGCCGCGCAAACCGTCGGTGCGAACACCCGCAATAACAGCCTGCGTCGCCTGGGCATCCAAAAATTCAGTCTTGCCCAAACTGGCCGAAGCGGCCAACCACTCGTACAGCTTAAGCCCCATCCCATAAAACGCCTGCTCTCCAAAGCGGTAGGTGGGCATCACAAAGGCCAAGGGTTGCGCCAGATGGGGCGCACGTTCGAGTAAAGCCCGACGCTCATGCAGCGCCTCGCGCACCAAAGGCCAATGGCCTTGCGCCAGGTAACGCACCCCGCCGTGCACCAATTTGGTAGACCGGGATGACGTGCCTTGCGCCAAATCCTGCGCCTCCAATAACGCCACGGTCAGCCCTTCACTGGCCGCTTGCAGCGCAACGCCCAAGCCAGTCGCCCCACCGCCGACCACCACCAAATCCCAAATCACGGGCGCTTGCAAACGGGTCAGTAAATCCTCCCGCAGGCTTTGCAACGGGGCGGTCAACGCGTCTCGGTCTTTGTTCACCACATCAATCCTTGGCCCAAGCGCGAGAACGAGCCACCGCCTCACGCCAACGTTGTGTCATTTGCTGCCGTTGCTCGTCACCCCATTCGGGCTCGAAACGGCGATCTTCTTGCCATTGCGTCGAAATCTCCTGAGCATCCGCCCAATAACCCGTCGCCAACCCTGCCAAATAGGCAGCGCCCAGCGCCGTGGTCTCAGTCACCCGACTGCGAACGACAGAGACACCCAGAACGTTGGCCTGAATTTGCATCAGCAAGTCATTGCGGGATGCCCCCCCATCCACCCGCAACTCTGTCAGCGCCAAGCCGCTGTCCGCGGCCATGGCTGAAAACACATCGGCCGTTTGCAAGGCAATGGCCTCCAAGGCGGCCCTGGCGATATGGGCACACCGTGTGCCACGGGTCATGCCCACCAAGGTGCCGCGCGCCTGCCCATCCCAGTCGGGTGCTCCCAAGCCCGCAAAGGCGGGGACCAGAAAAACATCACCCGTATCGGGTACGCTGGCCGCCAGCGCCTCCACCTCTGGCGCGCTCTGAATGATCTGCAAGCCATCGCGCAGCCATTGCACCGTGGCACCCGCCATGAACACCGAGCCTTCCAGCGCATACGCCATAGGGCGAGCGGCATTGACAGGCCCGCGCCAAGCCACGGTGCTGAGCAACTGATGGCGACTCGCCACAGGCCGATCCCCCGTGTTCATCAGCATGAAGCACCCTGTGCCATATGTATTCTTGGCCATGCCGGGCTCAAAGCAGGCCTGACCGAACAAGGCGGCTTGCTGATCGCCCGCCCAACCTGCGATCGGAACAGCTTGGCCCAATAAATACGGTTCGGTTTCGGCCACGATGCCGCAGGAAGGCAACACCTGCGGCAACACAGACGCGGGAATGTTCAGCAAAGCCAATAAGTCGTTGTCCCAGCCCCCGGTTTTCAAGTTGAACAGCAGTGTGCGAGAGGCGTTGCTCGCATCCGTCGCGTGCACACGTCCCCCGGTGAGCTGCCAAACCAGCCAGCTGTCCACCGTGCCGAAGGCCAGCTCGCCACGCTCTGCGCGAGCGCGGACGCCCGGCACATGATCCAACAGCCAGGCCAGCTTGGTGCCCGAAAAATAAGCATCCAGCACCAAGCCCGTCTTGCGCGCTATCGCGCCCGCATGCCCCGCCGCCCGCAAGGTCTCGCAATACGCCACTGTCCTGCGGTCTTGCCAGACGATAGCTGGCGCAACGGGCTCACCCGTCCGGCGATCCCAGAGCACCGTTGTCTCTCGCTGGTTGGTGATGCCCATCGCACGCAACTGAGCCGCCCCAATACCGGCCTGCGCCATGACGTCCTGCATGACGGCCAACTGCGTTTGCCAGATCTCGCGCGCGTCATGCTCCACCCAGCCCGGACGGGGAAAATGCTGAGCAAACTCGCGTTGAGCGATCGCCACGGCCTGTCCCGAGTGGTCAAACACCACCGCGCGCGAACTGGTCGTGCCCTGGTCCAAAGAAAGGATGTATTCCATGGCGCAGAGACTAACGCAAACTGCGGCTCACAAACAGCGACAATGCTCCGATTGAGCCCACTTCACAGACACACCTGAGACACCCGTCATGACCACGCCCTCACAACACATTGCCTTCATCGGCGGCGGCAACATGGCCAGCGCCATCATCGGCGGACTGATCCGCCAAGGCATGAAGCCTGACCAAATCACTGTGGTCGAACCCTTTGCTGAAACAGCCGCCAAATTGCACCAAAATTTCGGCATCACCGCCTTGCCCACGGCCAGTGCAGAACTGCTTCAAGCCACCTTGGTGGTCTGGGCGGTCAAACCCCAGATTTTCAGTCAGGCGGCTGAGCCTGTCATGTCGCACACCCGAGGTGCACTGCACCTGTCCGTGGCCGCAGGCATCCGCACCGACAGCATTTGTCGCTGGGTGGGCACCGAGCGCGTGGTGCGCTGCATGCCCAACACACCCGCCTTGGTGGGCCAAGGCATCACCGGCTTGTTCCCATGCCCCTTGGTCTCCGCTTCCGACAAAGCACTGGTCGAACAAGTCATTGGCACCACAGGGCAATATGTGTGGGTCGACCAAGAGTCCAAACTGGATGCTGTGACCGCCTTGTCGGGCTCTGGCCCTGCCTATGTGTTTTATTTCCTTGAAGCCATGACCCAAGCAGGCGTGGGCATGGGGCTGAGCGCCGAGCAGGCCTACCAACTGGCTGTGGCCACTTTTTCGGGCGCATCGTCATTGGCTGCGGCATCGACCGAATCCCCCGAAGTGCTGCGCCAGCGGGTCACCTCCAAAGGCGGCACCACCTATGCGGCCATCACATCCTTGGATGACGCGGGTGTGAAAGCCTCGTTTGTGAAAGCCATGCAAGCGGCCGAAGTGCGGGCCCGCGAGCTGGGTGACGAATTCGGCAAGGCCTGAAAACGCTGAGCTCAGACCAAGCGGTCACTCCACACCACCGCCGCAAACACGCTCAATCCCAGCCAGTGGTTCAATCGAAATGCCTTGAAGCAGCCTTCGCGGCTGCGCTGGCGTATCAGAAAATAATGCCAGACTACCTGGCCAGCAGAAACGGTCCAAGCCAGCCAAAACCACAGACCTTGCAGGGGGGCATGGAGCAGCCACGCCCAGATCAAGAGGTAGGCTGCATAAAAACCCATGATGGCGGGGACATCGTTGTCACCCAACGTGATGGCCGAGGTCTTCATGCCGATTTTGAGGTCGTCATCGCGGTCGACCATGGCGTATTCGGTGTCATAAGCCAACACCCAAAACAGGTTGCCCAACAAAAGCGCCCAAGCCAACAGCGGCACCTGGCCTTGAACAGCGGCAAACGCCATCGGAATGCCAAAGCTGAACGCCACACCCAACACCGCCTGCGGCATGGACACAAAGCGTTTGGCATAGGGGTACATCACCGTCACAGCCAGCGCCGCGAACGACCAGCGGATGGTCGCCTCGTTGGTCGTCAGCACCAAGCCAAACGCGCACAGCGCCAGCACCGCCCCTACACCCAAAGCTTCTTTGGTACCAATGCGCCCGCTGGTCACCGGGCGGTTGGCCGTGCGTTTGACATGCTTGTCAAAGTCACGGTCGGCCACATCGTTGATGCAACAACCCGCGCTGCGCATGAGGATGGTGCCCAAAGTGAACACCGCCATCAAATGCCAGCCGGGAAATCCGCCTGCGGCTACCCACAAAGCCGCCAAAGACGGCCACAGTAAAAGCAACCAACCTGCAGGCCGGTTCCAGCGAATCAGATCCAGGTAGAGCTTGAGTTTGTCGGTCATGCGGGAATTATCTGTGCGAGTCGACCACTGAGCGTCATGGCCGTGCGCAACAACTGTCCAGGATCGCAGATGGATCCCGGGTCTTCGCCCGGGATGACATGCCACAAACACATGTAAGGCCTCAAGACAAGCGCGTCACACCGGGCAGCGGGCATGCATAGATGGCGTTGCGCACGGCGGCAATGGCTTCGTAGCGGGTGTAACTGCGACGCCAGGCCAGCACCACACGACGGGTGGGCGGCTTGCCACCTGCCGGGTCCACGATGGGCAGGTAACGCACGGGTGAATCGTGGTGCCCGCCTGAACGCTTGTGCACCGGCTTGAGCTCGGGCACAGACAGGCGCGGCACCAAGGTCACGCCCATGCCTGCCGCCACCATGTGCTTGATCGTCTCTAGGGACGAGCCCTCAAAGGTCTTGCGGATGCCATCGGTCTGGCTCGCATAGCGCGCAAATTCGGGGCACACCTCCAGCACATGGTCACGAAAGCAGTGCCCCGCACCCAGCAACAGCATGGTTTCGTTTTTCAACTGCTCAGGCGTGATGGATGCTTCCTGGGCCAAGGGGTGGTTCAAGGGCAAAGCCGCCATGAAGGTCTCGTCGTACAAAGGTGCCACGGCCAAACCCGACTCGGGAAACGGCTCCGCCAAAATGGCGCAATCGAGCTCGCCCGTGCGCAGCATTTCCAGCAATCGCACGGTGAAGTTTTCTTGCAGCATCAAAGGCATTTGCGGCATGTCCGTGATGATCTGGCGCACCAAATCGGGCAGCAGGTAAGGGCCAATCGTGTAGATCACGCCCAGCCGCATGGTGCCGGCCAAGGGGTCTTTGCCGCGCTTGGCAATTTCCTTGATCTCGCTGGCCTGCTCCAGCACGCTTTGCGCCTGGCGCACGATCTCTTCGCCCAGCGGGGTCACAGACACCTCGCTGGCGCTGCGCTCAAACAACTTGACCTCCAGCTCTTCTTCGAGCTTTTTGATGGCCAGCGACAAAGTGGGCTGCGACACAAAGCAAGCCTCGGCCGCCTTGCCAAAATGCTTTTCGCGGGCCACAGCCACGATGTATTTGAGTTCGGTCAGGGTCATGCGGCGTATTTGAACATCAAGCCTTCAGATACTCAGATTTCCCGCCCAACCAACGGCCAATGTGCCGCTCGGCCAAATACGGGTGCTGGTCCAGCATCTGCGGGGCCAGCGCACGCGCCCAGTCCAGCAAATGACTGTCGGTTTCCAGATCGGCAAAGCGCAGCAAAGGCGCGCCCGACTGGCGTGCCCCCAAAAACTCACCCGGCCCGCGAATCTCCAAATCTCGCCGGGCGATCTCGAAACCATCGTTGGTCTCGACCATCGCGCGCAAGCGCTCACGCGCAGTCTCGCTCAAGCGCCCGCCTTCGGGCGTGCCATACAGCAGCACACAAGCCGATGCCGCCGCACCCCGCCCCACCCGGCCGCGCAACTGGTGCAGCTGGCTCAGGCCAAAGCGCTCGGCGTGTTCGATCACCATCAGCGAGGCATTGGGCACATCCACCCCCACCTCGATCACCGTGGTGCTGACCAACACGCCCATTTGACCGGCGGTGAACAAGTCCATCACAGCCTTTTTTTCGGCCACCGGCATGCGCGAGTGCAGCAACCCCACCATCACGCCCGGTAACGCCTCACTCAGGTCGGCGTGGGTTTGCGTGGCGTTGGTCAGGTCCAGCGCTTCACTTTCTTCGATCAGCGGGCACACCCAGTACACCTGCCGCCCCTGTTGCAGCTGCGCCCCAATGCGCGCAACCACTTCGTCGCGGCGGTGATCGGAGACCACCCGCGTGACGATGGGCGTGCGCCCTGGGGGCAGCTCGTCGATGACCGACACATCCAAGTCGGCGTAATAGCTCATAGCGAGGGTGCGCGGAATGGGCGTGGCCGTCATCATCAGCATGTGCGGCTCCATGCCGCCTTCTTGCATCTTGCCGCGCAGAGCCAGGCGCTGCGCCACACCAAAGCGGTGTTGCTCGTCGATCACGGCCAGCGCCAAATTTTTGAACTTGACGTGCTCCTGAATCACCGCGTGGGTGCCCACCACCAGCGCGGCTTCGCCCGACTCGATCATCGCCAACATGGCCGCGCGTTCTTTCTTCTTTTGGCTGCCAATCAGCCAAGCGACCTTGACGCCCAAAGGCTCCAGCCAGCCCACCAGCTTGGCAAAGTGCTGGGTGGCCAAAATTTCAGTGGGGGCCATCAGGGCACATTGCCAACCGGCATCGACCGCCACCATGGCCGCCAGCGCCGCAACCACCGTTTTGCCCGCACCCACATCGCCTTGGAGCAATCGGTGCATGGGCACCTGGCGGGCCAGGTCCTGGGCGATCTCACGGCCCACACGCTGCTGGGCATTGGTCAGGCCAAAAGGCAATGCCTTGAGCAGCTGGCCATACAAACCTTGGGCTTTGTGCTTCAGGGCAGGGGCCCGCAACAAATCGCGCTCGCGCTTGGCGGTCAGTTGAGACAGCTGCTGCGCCAGCAACTCCTCGCATTTCAGGCGAATCCAGGCCGGGTGACTACGGTCTTCCAGCGAGGCCAACGACACATCGGGCGTAGGGTGGTGCAAGAACTGCAAGGCCTCGCGCAACGACCAGGCCCCACGCGGGTCTGGCCAGGGGATGCCGGGGGGCAGGGTCTCGCTCAGATCGGCATGGTTCAGGCCCGTGATGACTGCCCGGCGCAAATAGGCCTGGGCCAGTCCTGCGACGGTGGAGTAAACAGGTGTCAACGCTTCGGCCAGATTGCCGCCCGCCGCCTTGAACGTGGGGTGCATCATGGTCAAGCCCATGAAACCACCCTTGACCTCGCCCCGCGCCCGAATGCGGTTGCCCACCGCCAGCGCCTTCTGATGCGAGGGGTAAAAGCTGAAAAACCGCATCACGCAAGTGTCTGATCCGTCATCCACCGTCACCAGCAACTGGCGGCGCGGGCGCATCGTGATCTCACAAGCCGTCACGGTGGCCTCGATCTGCGCGGTGTCGCCCTCGCGCACATCGCGCAGCTTGACGATGCGGGTCTCGTCCTCGTAACGCAAAGGCAGGTGCAAAGCCAGATCGATGTCACGCACCAAGCCCAGCTTGATCAGCGCTTTTTGAGGCGCAGACAGCGTTTTGGCGGGGGTGGCAGCAGGCTTGGCGGGCATGGGGTGATTGTGCCGCGAAGCCAGGCCCATCGGTCACAGCTTTTCGGTCTCACCCACCTTGGGCTGCCACTTCATCAAACGCTTTTCGATGAGGCCCACCAAAGCGTCGATGGCCAGGGCAAAGACCGTCAGGACCAGGATGCCGGCCATGACGGTGTTGATGTCGAAACTGCCTTCGGCTTGCAAAATCAAGTAGCCAACGCCTTGGCTGGAGCCCAGATACTCGCCCACCACGGCGCCCACAAAGGCCAGGCCCACCGAGGTGTGCAGCGAGCTGAACACCCAGCTGGTGGCACTGGGCAGGTAAACGTGGCGCAGCAACTGGCGCTGGCTGGCGCCCAACATGCGGGCATTGGCCAGGACCACGGGGCTGACCTCCTTGACACCTTGGTACACGTTGAAGAAGACGATGAAAAACACCAGCGTCACGCCCAGCGCCACTTTGGAGCCGATGCCCAAGCCAAACCACACCGAGAAAATCGGCGCCAAGATGATGCGGGGCATGGCGTTCAGCGCCTTGATGTAGGGCTCCAAAATGGCCGAGGCCATGGGCGAGAGTGCCAGCCACAAGCCGCCCAACAGCCCCGTGCTCGCGCCAATGGCAAACGCCAGCAGGGTCTCGATCAGGGTGATGCCCAGATGCTGGTAGATGTTGGCATCGCCCACAAACCAGGCCCAGATGCGCTCAAATATCTGCACCGGCTCGCCAAAGAAAAACGCCGCTTGCCGGTCGTTGTCGAACATGAAGGGCGGGACCAGCCCCGGCTGCGTCAGCACATGCCAGACCACAAACAAGAGCACCAGCAAACCCAACTGCCACAGACGCAATGTGGCTTTGCGGGGTTTGATCAGGTTCCAAACAATGGTCATCATGGGGGGCACTCAGATCGCTTTTTGCAGTTGTTGTTGGTAGCCCTTGAGCACTTCTTCGCGCAGCACCGCCCAGATGGCCTGGTGCAGTTCCATGAAGCGGGGTGTCATTTTGATTTCGGCCACATCGCGCGGACGCGGCAAATCGATGGTGAATTCGCCAATCGGGTGCGACGCGGGCCCCGCACTCAAGATCACCACACGGTCGCTCATGGCAATGGCTTCGTCCAGATCGTGCGTGATGAACAGCACCGACTTCTTTTTGGACTGCCACAGCGCCAGCAACTCGTTTTCCATCAGCTGGCGGGTTTGGATGTCGAGCGCAGAAAAGGGCTCGTCCATCAAGATGATGTCCGGGTCCATCACCAGGGTCTGCGCCAGGCTCGCGCGCTTGCGCATGCCGCCGCTCATTTGGTGTGGGTAACGGTCGCCAAAACCGCCCAGACCCACACGACGCAGCCAGTCTTCGGCCTGCGCTTGTGCGGTGCTTTTGTCCACACCGCGAAACGTCAGACCCGCCATCACGTTTTGCACAGCGGTGCGCCAAGGCATCAGGCTTTCGGCCTGGAACATGTAGCCCGCTCGGGCATTCACACCTGTCAAGGGTTCGCCATAAATGTGCACCGAGCCTTGGCTTGGCTGCAACAAACCGGCCGCCATGTTGAGCAAGGTGCTCTTGCCGCAACCGGTGGGGCCCACCACGCTGACGAACTCGCCATCGGCCACCGTAAGCGACACGTTTTGCACAGCGGTGTAGCGCTGCCCCGGCGCATCGGGGCTGACAAAGGTGCAGGCCACGCCCTGCAGCGCGATCGATGCCAGGTTCACATCAGCCCCTGGGGTATTTGGCGTTGGCTTTTTTCACGAAGTCGTTGGTGTAGACCGCGTTCAGGTTCAACTTGGCGGCGGCCAGTTTGTCGTCCACACTGGCCAGCGCCCTGAAGGCGGTCTCTGCGCCCTTGGCCGGGAAGCTGCCGTCCACCGACATGGCTTGCTTGGCGGCCAAGAAACCGTCGATGTACACCGCCCGGTCGCCCAGTAAATAGCTCTCGGGCACGGCCTTGATGATGTCTCCGCCCCCGGCTTGCTGAATCCATTTGTTGGCGCGAACCATGGCATTGGCCAGCGCTTGCGCGGTGTGAGGGTGTTTGTCCAGGAAAGGCTGGGGGGCATACAGGCACCCGGCAGGCATGGGCCCGCCAAACACCTTTTCGGCCTCGGCCATGTTGCGCGTGTCGGTGACGATTCTCATGTCGCCCGAACGGGTCAAGAGGGTGATGACCGGGTCCAGATTGCTCATGGCATCGATCTGCCCGGCACGCATGGCGGCCACGGCGCCGCTGCCCGCCCCCACGCCCACAAAGCTCACATCACTGGGCTTGAGGCCCGCCTTGGCCAACACGAAATTGGCCAGCACATTGGTGGAGCTGCCTGGCGCTGTCACGCCGATTTTCTTGCCCTTCAAATCTGCCACCGATTTGAAGTTGGGCAGGGTCTTGGGATTCACACCCAGCACGATCTGGGGCGCCGCGCCTTGCAACACAAAGGCCCGCATGGGCTGGCCCTTGAACTGCATGTTGATGGTGTGCTCAAACGCGCCCGACACCACGTCGGCACTGCCGCCCACCACCGCCTGCAAGGCACGCGAGCCGCCCGCGAAGTCCACGATGGTCACGTCCAAGCCTTCGGCCTTGAAGTAGCCCAGCTGCTCGGCAATGGTCAAGGGCAGGTAATAAAACAGGTTCTTGCCGCCCACGGCAATGGTGAGCTTGGTCTTTTCAAGCGCTTGCGCTTGGGCCAGCTGGGGCAAAGCGGCGGCAGCCATGCTGCCGACGATGAAGTCACGGCGGGTGAAGGTCATTGTTTTTGTCTCCTGATGGGGTGCTGCTAATGCACTGAATTATTGCGCATGCAGTCTAATCCATGACCCCGAGCATTCCCTTGCCCAGTGACGCGATTGAAACAGGCCAAACGCCCCTTTGAACGTGCGAAAATCATGCCCTTCTTCAACTTCGAACGGGCCTGTCCGGCCCTGAAGCATGACTGCCTCTGTTTCATCCCTCCGCGAATTCACCCTCAGTGACTTCGACTTCGAACTCCCCACCGAACTGATTGCCCAACACCCTGCCACCGAGCGCAGCAGCTCGCGTTTGCTGGATGGCTCAGCAGCCACCGTGGTGGACCGCATCTTTCATGAACTGCCCAGCCTGCTGCAAGCGGGCGATTTGCTGGTCTTCAACGACACCAAAGTGGTCAAGGCCCGTATCTTTGGCGAGAAGGCCTCGGGCGGCAAACTGGAGCTGCTGATCGAGCGCGTCTTGCCCGGTCATCAGGTCGTGGCGCACATGAAGGTCAGCAAAAAGCCTTTGGTGGGTGGCAAGATGTTCATGGCGGGCGGTGCCCGCAACGGTGGCTTTGATGCCGTTTTGCTGGGTCGCTGGCCCGATGAAAAAGGTCAACTTTTCCATTTGCAGCTGAGCGACGAGCCACACGCCTTGATGGAAAAGCACGGCGTGGTGCCCCTGCCCCCTTACATCGAACGCCCAGCAGGCGCCATCGAACACCAAGACACCGAAGAAGACGCCCGACGTTACCAAACCGTTTTTGCGCGTGCACCGGGGGCTGTGGCCGCACCGACAGCCGCGTTGCACTTTGACGAAGCGCTGTTGGCCCAACTGGAGGCCCGGGGCGTGCAACGCGCCAGCGTGACGCTGCATGTGGGCGCGGGCACTTTTCAGCCGGTCAAGACCGAAAACATTGCGGACCACACCATGCACCGCGAGTGGTATGAAGTGCCCGAAGCCACGCAACAAGCCATCGCCGACTGCAAAGCCAGAGGCGGTCAAGTGGTGGCCGTGGGCACGACCACTGTGCGCACGTTGGAGTCGTGGGCCAAATTTAGCCAAGCCAGCGGCGACACGCAAATCTTCATCACGCCGGGTTTTGAGTTTCAGTTGGTGGATCGGCTCATCACCAACTTTCACTTGCCCAAAAGCACCCTGATGATGCTGGTGAGTGCGTTTGCAGGCTACGAACACATCATGGGCCTGTATCGGCACGCGATTGCGAACCAATACCGCTTCTTCAGCTATGGCGATGCGATGCTGCTGACACGCACCCAGCCACGCTGAACCCCAACCACCCTGCCTAAAATTCGACATGCTCCAATTCGACCTGCTCAAAACCGACCCCTCCAGCCACGCCCGTCGCGGCACGCTGACCCTGAACCATGGCGTGGTGCAAACGCCGATCTTCATGCCCGTGGGGACTTACGGCACCGTCAAAGGCGTGATGCCGCGCAGCCTGCACGAGATGGGCGCACAGATCATTTTGGGCAACACCTTCCACCTGTGGATGCGCCCAGGGCTGGACATCATGAAGGGCTTTGGCGGCCTGCACCAGTTCGAGAAATGGGACAAGCCCATCCTGACCGACTCGGGCGGTTTTCAGGTCTGGTCGCTGGGCGACATGCGCAAGATCACCGAAGAAGGTGTGACCTTTGCTTCTCCCGTGAACGGCGACAAGCTGTTCATGTCGCCCGAGGTCAGCATGCAGATCCAGACCATTCTGAACTCGGACATCGTGATGCAGCTCGACGAGTGCACGCCTTACGAGACCAAGGGACACCTCACCACCGAGGCCGAAGCGCGCAAGTCGATGGAGATGAGCCGCCGCTGGGCCGTGCGCTCCAAAGACGAATTTGCCCGCCTGGAAAACCCCAACGCGCTGTTTGGCATCGTGCAAGGCGGCATGTTTGAAAACCTGCGCCAAGAATCGCTGGACGCGCTGGTGGAGCTGGACTTCCCCGGCTATGCGGTCGGCGGCGTGAGCGTGGGTGAGCCCAAAGAACTGATGCTGCAGATCATGGCGCACACGCCGCACCGCCTGCCCGCGAACAAGCCACGCTACCTGATGGGCGTGGGCACCCCTGAGGATTTGGTGCAAGGCGTGGCCGATGGCGTGGACATGTTCGACTGCGTGATGCCCACCCGCAACGCCCGCAACGGCACGGTGTTCACCCGCTTTGGCGACCTGAAGCTGCGCAACGCCCGCCACAAAAACGACCCGCAGCCACTGGACACCAGTTGCACCTGTCATGCCTGTGCGGGAGCGTCTGGCGTGTCGTGGGACAACGGTGGCCGAGACGGTTTCAGCCGCGCTTATATGCACCACCTGGACCGCTGCGGCGAAATGCTCGGCCCCATGCTGACCACCATCCACAACCTGCACTACTACCTGAACCTGATGCGCGAAGTGCGCGAGTCGCTGGACGTGGGCCAGTTCGCGCAGTTCCGGGCGCAGTTCAAGACAGATAGAGCACGCGGGGTGTGATCAATCGGCCGTGAATACCGTCAACACCCCGGTGTAACCATACAGATGGTTGCGGGCAATCTCTCCTGCAGCAAAAAACCCCACCAAAGGCACATCGCCCAAGGCGTGGCGGATGATCTGCAGCTCGGCGCTGGGGCCACCAAAGTGAAGGCCGCCCCTTCCGGTACAGCTCACATAAACCGCTCCTGCAATGCGTTGGCCCCCCTGCGGCAAAGTAGGCACAGGGTCATCACTGAGCGCACTGATGGCCTGTATCGACAACATTTCCGGTTCAAGTTCTTCGCGAATTTCGGCACACACGCGCACCAGATCGGCACGGGCAGCGTGCACATCACGTCGGCAAAACGTCAAGCGCATGCCCAATTCCAAATGCTCGGCCACAGCGACCCCTTGGCGCGTGGGGTCCAGACCCACAATGTGACGCACCAACACATCGTTGCCCAAATTACCTGTTCGGCCCACGCCCGACTGACCAGAGGGGCTGAGCCCCACCAATGTTGAACGCACCACCGGAATCGCTTTTTGCGGCTCACTCAAGTTGATGTTCAATTCATCCAGCAGCACATCCAGTGCAGCCTCGCCGTTGAGCTTGAGCACCAGGTGCTGGTCGACTTCGGTGATCTCGCGCTCGGGGGCTATGGGCTGACAGCCTTGCGTCACACGAGACAGCAAATTCACCTGCGATGAAAAAGCCACACCGCTGAGGCCCCCTTCAAATACGCCGCCCGCCACCAAGCTTTGGGGTTGGTCGGCGCTGATGGCGAACTGCACGCTGCGGGTGCGGCTGGAAGTCAAGCCGCCAAACAAATACCCTTGCCGCGTGCGTGCGGCCATCTCATCAATCAACTCTGCCAAATCGGGCGTGGCCGGATCGGCATGCACCAGAGCAGCGTCGGCCCAGTGGGCAGGCAATGGCGACACCCCCGAAAACACACGGTAATGCGCTGGAGGCACATTGCACAGCATGACAGCCAAGGCCGGTTCGTCAAAGTATTCGGCGTTGTTCACCGCGATGCCCACGCCCACCGTGCCCGTCCAATCGGTGACTTCGGGCAACTCCTGGCGCAAATGGTCCAGCAGCGCTTGTGCCTCGTGGGCATAGTGGTCGGTGATGTAGACCAGCGCCAAACGGGGCTCCGCCGCATAGTCGGGCAAGGTCATCTGCGCTCGCAACTGCGCCAGCACCAATCCTGCGGCCATGCGCCACTGCGGATGGGTGGCGTGGCCGTAGGGAAAAAGTTTCATGACGTTTTGCGCTTGGAGGCCGCCTGACGCGGCGCAGATTTGGCAGTCGGTTTGCGTTTGGCAGCGGCAGTCTTCTTGGCTGCTGCCTTTTTGGCAGGGGTCGGTTTTTTGCCTGCAGCTGACGTGCTGGCCCCTTTGGCCGTCATGCCCGTCTTCATGGCTTCAGCGGCCACGTCTTTGACAGCAGCCGCTGCAATATTTTGGAACTGTTGGGTCAATGCCCCCCACCACTGCATCGGGTCCACAGCAGGCTTGGCTGAGGCGGCCCCCGTCGAAGGCTCTTCAGTCGCCTCTTTCTCCACATCAGGCTCTGGCTGAACGGGTTCGGGCTGCGGTGCGGCCTGCTGGGGCGCAGCAGCTTGTGGCCCAGCAGCAGGTGCTTTGGCCGTGAAGGCCTTGGCCAAATCGGCCATGCTCACGTTCATGCTTTGCAGCGTGGACAGGGTCATCTTTTGCACCTCCATCGCCTGGATGGTGGCCTTGAGCGCCGTGGTGTTTTGCTCCAACCAGAACAGCACCGACTTGAGCTCCTGAATGCGCTTGTCGATTTCTTCGATGCTGAGCGTGGGCGCCACCCAGCTGGCCATGCCAGGCACAGCGCCCGCACTGGCGCCAGGTGTGGCTTGCGCTGCCGTCTTGGACAGGTTTTGCAAGAAGTCAAAGCCTGGTACGAATTTGCCAAAGCCGAAGGCGGATGAGTCGCTCATGGTGTCTCCTGAAAAAGGACTGAGCAAAGCTTACCCGAAGACGCTTTCAAACAATCTGACGCACTCAAAACGCATGGTCTGCCGTGAACGTGATGCGGTGCAGCTTGCGGTGCTGCGGATAAAAGTCGGCCACGGCGTAGTGCTGGGTCGAGCGGTTGTCCCAAACCGCCAATGAATGGGGCTGCCAGCAAAACCGAGCCTGCACTTCGGGCGCTGTGATCAGCCCAAACAACTGCGCCAACAAGGCGTCGCTTTGCGTGCGCGGCAGGCCGTGGATGTGGGTGGTGAAGGTCGGGTTGACGTACAAAATCTTTTTGCCTGTGACGGGGTGCACACGCACCACCGGGTGCGTCACGGGCGGGTATTTGGCGCGAGCAGCCTGCAGCTGTTCGCCCGTGGCATCTTGGCGCAGCAAGTATTCGGTCCAGCCGGTCACCTCCCAAGTGTGCATGGCACTCAGGGTTTCCAGATAGGCTTTGAAGTCAGCAGGCAAAGCCTCGTAGGCGGTGGTCATGCTGGCCCAGACGGTGTCGCCACCGCTGGCCGGAATGACTTGCGCATACAAGCTGGTGCCGATGGGTGGGTTGGCCTGCCAAGTGATGTCGGAATGCCAGTTGTTGTTGGCAGCCGGGCGCTCGGCGGTGCTTTCCACAATTTCAATCTCGGGCTGGCTCTCCACTCGGGGAAAGAAGGCTTTGACTTCGTTGACTTGGCCAAAACTGCGGGTGAAGGCCACCTGCTGAACAGGGGTGAGCACTTGATCCCGAAAAAAGAGCACCTCGTACCGGGCCAAAGCGGCCTTCAACTCGCTTTGAGCGAGATCACTCAGTGGCTGCGACAAGTCCAAACCATGGAGCGTGGCCCCGATGTTGGGGGTGAAGGGCGTGGCAACAAATGACTCGTAAACATGCGGCAATTGGATCGAATGGACCATGACTTTTCCTTTGCCAACAGTTTACGTGGGGTGACCACCTCAGGTTGGCCCACTCAGCAGTCTCTGCATCGCCCGCTTGGCCGTCGCCAACGCATTGGCCCGCATCCCGGCAAACATGTCTTTTAGGAACTGTCTGGCCAGTGGCTGCGCTTTTTCGGGCGAACCGGCATTGAAGGGGGGCTGCGGGTCGTACTCCAGGTACAACTGCACCGCCTCGGCATAGACCCGGCTTTTCAGCAGTGCCACCAGCTTGAGACCAAAGTCGATCCCGGCCGTCACGCCGCCGCCTGTGATGCGGTTGCGGTCCACCACAATGCGGCCCCGCGTGGGAATCGCGCCGAGCTCCTTGAGCACATCACGGGTGTCCCAATACGAGGTGGCTTTGTAGCCCTTGAGCAAACCCGCTGCCCCCAAAATCAAGGAGCCGGTGCACACGCTGGTCACATAGCGGGCGGTTTCACCCTTGGCCTTGAGAAAGGCCAGGACTTCCGGGTCTTCCATCATGGTGAAGGTACCCGGCACGCCACCCGGCACAAACAACACGTCCAGCTGCTCGGGGCATTGCGCGAAGGTGGTGGTGGGTTTGACCGGAATCAGCGCGGTGAATTGTTTTTGGGATGAGCCCCATGGGACCCATGTGGAGCGCCATGACCGGCATCACCATCCACCCGCAACATGCCCTCAAAGGAAGCGAACTTCTTCAAAGTGTCAGCAGGCAGTCGGCTTTCGGCCGTTTGCAGCTTTTTCGACAATGCAGTCGCGACATCGTTGGGCATGCCGGTTTGCACCAAAGCGTCTGCTTGTCGCAGGCCATCCCCGGCACAAACCACGATCACCCAATGAGCGTGCCGTTTTTGCAGCAACGCACGCCCACCGCGTTCGCCTTGCAACCAACCCGCCAATGCCCAGTCGCCCTCTACAACCACAGGCGCGACCTGCAAAGGAGACTTGGGTTGGTCAAACTGCTTCTTCATGACATGCACGATGGTCTGCATGTCTTTTGCCGGACTGACCTTGGAAGAGTGATGATCCCCAGCAACCTGATGGCCACTGGCAGATGCCAACCAAGCCGCCAAAAAGGCGGAAAAGAAAATTTTTGTCATGGTACTTATTCCTTTTGGCGTCAGAAACTGGCTTTCACACCCACTTGCAAAGAACGTCCAGGCATGGGGTAGCCCTCGCGAAACGTGTAGGTTTTATCCAAAAGATTCTCAATCGCTGCAAAGACTTCGCCACGCTGTCCGAGTTGCGGGACCTTGTATCCCAAGCGCAGATTGGCCACAGTGAATCCATTGACCTGAACGGTATTGGTGCTAACCGTACGCGCTTGACCCAACACCGTCATGCGGGTCTGGTGTTGTGCATCAGCACTGGCACGCCACGGGCCTTCTTGCCAATTGATGCCCACACTGAGGCTGTCTTGTGGTGCATACGGCAAATCTGACTTGCTGCTGTTCAGGTGCGTCCATCCCGCAAACATCTGCCAAGACTTGCCCATGGATTGAGCCCAGGTGAGCTCTGTCCCTGTCACGTCATAGGTGCCCAAGTGGACAAAACCAGGGGCCGATACTGCAGGAGGGAAAGCAAAAATGTAACGGTCCTTGACACGGTCTTTGAACAGGGCCAAGTCCACCGAGGTATCGCTTGAGGGTTTCCAGCTCACGCCCAACTCCTGATGGTCAAGCCGTTCTGCGCCCAAGGATTTCCAAGTATTTCCGAGGGGAGCCATGAGGTGCGACAACACAGCGGCATCCAGTCCTGGGTAGTTGACCCCTTTGGACATCTGAACCCGCAATGCCAAACGTTCCCCCTGCGCCAGTACCAAGCCCGCCTGGTGCGCGGACTCTGACTTCAAAACATTGTGGCTGTAGTGGCGCACACCCACGGACGGCGTGGCCGACCAGCCGCCAGTCAAGTCCAACTTGTGACTGACCGCCACAAAGGGAGAGCTCACGCGCAAATCAGCGGCCACGAACCCAACGGTAGGCACATCACCACCGATCTTGTCGACATCCAGGCCTGCCTGCACCTGCCCACCTTGCCATGGCTGCAGGCTTTCACGCCAACGCAAGCCCGTTGTTTTGAAGTTCGACTTCAATCCAGGATTTTGTTCCCCGTAGCCTTCGGTGCTGTACACCTTGAAACTGCCTTGAACTTTGTCATGCTGATGTGCGACAGTCAACGCCAACAAATCGCCACGGGTATTGAAAGTCTGCCCCTTGTTAGCCTGCGTATCCTGATGGCCAGGGTCGGTCGCGGTATTGCTGCTGTTCATGGCCAGCAGGCGAATCGACCACTGGCGGTCAATCCTGTAACCCAATTGGCCCATGACATTGTTCAAGCGACCTTTGGCGTCCGGCCGATGGCCATCGGAAGAAGCATGCCCCTGAGCCAACGCGAAGTTCCAGTCGCCCTGCCGGCCGCTGACATCCAACTGCTCTGCCACGGTACCAAAGCTCCCGCCACGCACACTAACCTCACCCGAGACGCCATCTGCGGCCCGTGCCTTTTTGGGCTCCAGGGCAATGGCCCCAAACGTGTTGCCAAATTCGTGCAGTTGCGGACCTTTGATGACATTCAATCGGGCCATGCCGTTGAGTGGCAAGAGGTCCAGCAAAGGATGGTTCCAGATGCCCATGTAAAAAGGGACGCCATCGATGTAGGTCTTGATTTCACTGCCGGGGCGGCTGGAGCCCATGCCACGGATATAAACCGCACCACCTTCTTCACCACCGAAGGAGCCCACTGGATTGAAGCGAGAAATGCTGACGCCCGGTGTACGGCGTAATGCGGCGGCGGCATCGATCGCATTCAGGTCTTCGATCTGACGCGATGTCACTGTCGTTCGGAAACCTGCCATGTCATCGGCACTGTTGCTGTCGATCACGGCGGGCGCAATGATGAGCACATCATTTTGCGGCGATTGCGCCCATACCGTTGCGGCAGGCAGTAAGCCCCACAGGGCGATTGCAACGGGCGAGAATTTGAATTGTTTTTGCATAGTCTGATGAAATCTGTGCGCGCAGGCGCTGCCGTGCACGCGAAAGAGCAACGCCCAAGAGATTTCTCGAGCGGAGGAAATGCGCCTTACGGCGTTCAAATCAGATCAGGTGGCCCGCGAGAAGGCAGAGGCGGCGCGGTGCGGGCCAGCAGCAGCGCCTCGGGCAAGGCTTGCACGATGTAGGCGCGTGCATCTGGCACATGGGCCAAAGCCGCCACCGTGGGCGGCGGCAATGCGGGTGTGGCGTGAGCGCACAGCGG
>ERZ1034361.681-NODE-681-length-20641-cov-10.338212_pt1 | contig 20641 bp, 19 predicted proteins | sample MGYA00520617_ERZ1034361 | MGnify/ENA primary metagenome ERZ1034361 (study PRJEB33736, sample SAMEA104284507) | Azolla filiculoides | biome: Urban; feature: Water surface; material: Ditch water | place: Netherlands | collected 2015-10-28 | depth 0-0.1 m ...
GAAACCTGCTGCATCTTCTGCGGTGACGCCATAATCAAGCGACTCATCGGCCACCAGATTTGGATTCAACCAGAGCGGTTCGCCATCTTTACGCCAGTAGATGTTGAGTGACCAGCGCGGCAGCTGCTCACCGGGATACCACTTACCCTGTCCATAATGCCGCAACCCGAATGGTGCGTACTCTTTGCGTAGCTTATCAAGCAAGGTCGCGCTAAGGATGCGTTTGGTCGGACCCATGGCTTCGGTATTCCACTCAGCCCCATCGCGGTCATCGACTGATACAAAAGTAGGTTCGCCGCCCTGCGTCAGGCGCACATCCAGGCGCTGCAGATCTGCGTCAACCTGCGCCCCGATGGTGTCGATCTCAAGCCAATCCTCTTCGGTGTAAGGCTTGGTCACGCGTGGCGCTTCCCAGATACGGGTAACGCTCATGCTGTGCTCAAACTCACATTCGCACTTATCGGTTGCCCCACTTACCGGTGCAGCAGAGCCCGGATCGGGGGAACACGCGACGGGTATATGGCCTTCCCCGGCCAGCAAGCCCGAGGTCGGGTCTAGCCCTACCCAGCCCGCGCCGGGGAGATACACTTCACACCAGGCATGCAGATCCGTAAAGTCTATTTCAGTGCCGGACGGACCATCAAGCGACTTTACATCGGGCGCCAACTGAATCAGGTACCCGGAAACAAAGCGAGCGGCCAACCCCAGATGACGCATCACTTGAACCAGTAGCCAGGCCGAATCACGGCACGAACCCGTGCGTTTGGTGAGCGTTTCTTCTGGCGTCTGTACACCAGGCTCCATCCGGATGGTGTAGCCAATGTCCTGTTGAATACGCTGATTAAGTCCCACCAGAAAATCGATGGTGCGTACTTTTTCATGCGGAATCGTCTTCAGATAAGCGGTGAGATTCGGTGTTGGCGTCAAACAGGCACGATAAGGCTGCAACTCATGCGCCTGCTCGGCCGGATAGGAAAATGGGTATTCTTCCGCTTCAGGTTCTAGAAAGAAGTCGAAGGGATTGTGCACGGCCATTTCAGCCACGAAGTCGACTTCAATGCGGAACTCGGTTGTCTTTTCCTCAAAAACCATGCGGGCCAGATAGTTAGCCTGCGGGTCTTGTTGCCAGTTGATGAAATGATCACCTGGAATGACGCGCATCGAGTAACTAAGAATACGTGTCCGCGCATGCGGACAGGGTCTCAGCCGGATGATCTGCGGCCCTAGGTTAATAGGGCGATCATAGCGGTAGTGGGTAACGTGGTTTAGTGCAACATGAATGGACACAACGCAGCTCCGGAAATGTCATAGGACACCCTTACTACGCAAAAGCTGTGCCAATCTGGTGCAGATGGCGGCCTATTTAGCCGCCAGGTCTTTATTGCTGCCCGGCGAGTGTCTGAATCGTATGGGTCGGACGGGTTTCTATGGCGTTACCGACACGCAACGACACCAAGCGCGCTTCTTCTGCACTGGTTTCTGTCCATATCGGATTAGGCAGCGAACTGAAAACTTCCTTGAGTTTCTCGCCCCACAAATCATGGATGCTATTGAAGTAGGTATTGCTGGCATCAATGTGCGTGAAGTGCGTAATTTCGAGGCTATCCGTTTTGTACACCAGCATATCCAATGGCAAACCCACGGACAAATTCGAGCGCAATGTGGAATCCATGGAAACAATGGCGCATTTTGCCGCATCGCCTAGGGATGTTTCCGGGCGGATTACCCGATCGAGAATAGGCTTGCCGTACTTGGACTCGCCAATTTGTAGATAAGGCTTTTCTTCAGCACATTCAATGAAGTTGCCGGCAGAATAGACTTCGAAAATCCGGCAACGCTCTTTACCAATCTGACCACCCACAATGAGGCTGCAATTAAAATCAATCCCGAATTGCTGTAACGCCTTGGCATCCCGATGGTAAACAAAGCGTACCGCATCGCCAACCCGCTGAGCAACGTCGTACATGGTCTCGGCTGCCAGCAGCCCTTTCTCATGCTCTATGTTTTCCGCCAGCACCTGACGTACCGCCTGGGTAATCGCTAGATTACCGGCCGACATCATGACGATGACGCGATCTCCCGGTCGCTCGACCAGGCTCATCTTGCGAAATGTGCTGATCTGGTCGATACCGGCATTGGTACGCGCATCAGACAGGAAAACAAGGCCGGCATTCAGCCGCAGGGCTACGCAATAAGTCATAGGTATCTAAAAAACGTCAGAGAACTAGGAAATCCTGACGAATTCTACCGCCCAGATCATCAATATCGGCCAATAATTTTGTCAGCCAATCGTGTAGACCTGTTTCAAGGATTTCTTCAATGGTCAGGTACTGGAGGGTCGAGGCTAATTTACCTGCGCGGCGGCGCGTTTCTCCAGAGTTACCATTGCCGACTTCCTGCAGGTTAACGACGACTTCATTCATGCATGAGGCAATCGAACGTGGCATATCGGGATTGAGGATCAGCAATTCGGCAACGCGAGTGCCGCTAATCGTGTCCCGAAACACCTTGCGATAGGCCTCAAAGGCTGACAAGGAACGTAGCACGGCCTCCCAATGATAGAAGTCTCGTACCGCCTGCTCGGGCGCTTCGTCATCCTGCGCTGCCGTCTTGGCTTCCTGCGATTCGATGGCATGAAAACGCACATCGAGCATACGCGCCGTGCTATCTGCCCGTTCGACAAAAATGCCCAGCCGCACAAAACGGAAGGCTTCATCTTTGAACATGGTGCCGATGGTGATGCCCCGTGATAGGTGAGAGCGCATCTGTACCCATTCAAAAAACTTACCCGGATCGCTCAGCGGCAAGCCTTCATCACACAGCTTGAGAAACTCGAGCCAGGTGCTGTTCATGGTCTCCCACATGCCCGTCGTGATCTGACCCCGCACAGCGCGCGCATTTTCACGGGCGTTGTGCAAACTACACCAGATGGATGAGGGATTTTCTTCGTCCAGCACCATGAAACGAATCACTGATTCTGGATTAACGTCACCAAATTTTTTCTGATAAATCGGCAATAACTCGGCCAAACCGAGCATACCCGCCAGGCTAGCTTCCGCCTCGCGTTCTTGTCCAGGCAGCAAAGACTGTTGCAGACCGATATCAATCAATCGGGCTGTGTTTTCGGCACGCTCGGTATAGCGAGCCATCCAGTACAGACTATCAGCGGTGCGGGAAAGCATGAGACTTCCTTAATAAAATCGGAAATATTCAGATGAAATTCGGTCTATCAGTCGGCGGCAACCCAAGTGTCCTTGGTGCCCCCGCCTTGCGACGAGTTAACCACTAATGAACCTTCTTTAAGCGCCACACGAGTTAGTCCACCCGGCACCATGCGCACGCCCGAAGGCGAGGACAGCACAAACGGACGCAAGTCTATGTGGCGAGGCGCAATACCCTTATCTACCATCGTCGGACATGTCGACAACGAGAGGGTCGGCTGAGCGATATAAGCGTCCGGATGCGCAATCAGCTTGGCACGGAAATCGGCAATCTCAGCCTTGGAAGCCGATGGGCCAATCAGCATGCCATATCCGCCCGCCCCATGAACTTCCTTAACAACCAGTTGCTCTAGGTTATCAAGCACGTACTTAAGGGAATCTGCTTCCGAGCAAATATGGGTGGGTACATTATGCAGAATTGGCTCCTGCCCCAAATAGAAGCGGATCATGTCTGGTACATAAGGATAAATCGACTTGTCATCCGCTACGCCTGTACCTACGGCATTGGCCAACGTAACTCGCCCGGCACGATAGGCACGCATCAGGCCACGCACGCCGAGCATTGAATCTGCGTTAAATACTTCAGGATCCAGATAATCATCATCAATACGACGATAGATGACATCAACCCGTTTTTTACCATGCGTAGTCTGCATATAAACCGTATCGTCATCAACAATCAGATCTTTACCCTCAACCAGCTCAACACCCATTTGCTGAGCAAGGAACGCATGCTCAAAGTAAGCTGAGTTGTAAAGGCCTGGCGTCAGCACTACGACGGTTGGATCTTCAATGGCGTCTGGCGCACCTTGGCGCAGCGTTTCCAACAACAGGTCGGGATAATGCGCTACGGGTGCAATGCGGTGTTCGCCAAACAGGTCTGGAAAAAGACGCATCATCATCTTGCGGTTTTCCAGCATGTAAGACACGCCTGATGGCACGCGCAAATTGTCTTCTAGTACGTACCACTCATCTTCACCGACGCAGACTAGATCAATACCGGCGATCATTGAGTAGATACCAGACGGCACATTCAGCTCCAGCATTTCTTTGCGGAACTGTGCATTACCGAGTACGCGATTCGCAGGAATGATGCCGGCGCGCAAAATATCGCCCCGACCGTACACATCTTTCAGAAAAAGATTCAGCGCCTGCACGCGTTGCGCCAAACCTTTTTCTAATCGCGCCCACTGCGAAGCCGGGATAATCCGCGGAACGAGGTCGAACGGAATCAAGCGTTCTGTGCCGACATCGTCGCCATAAACCGAAAACGTAATACCAACCTGACGGAACAAATGATCGGCCTCGGCCTTTTTGCTCTCGAGGAATCCAGCCTCACGACTTGACTTCCAGCGATCAAACCCCGAATAGTGCGGGCGGACTTTTCCGTTTTCTAGCAGCATTTCATCAAACATGGCAATCCTCGCAGGTGCGAACTAATATCCCCCTAGCTAATACAAGAAGCGTGCCAACCCCGCAGCAAGCCCAAAGCAGGGCGTTTTGTCTGTAATTAAGACAAAAAGATGATTTAACGCCCTCAGATGGTGCGAAGCACCTCGATCAGCACCGGTATGGTGCGCCGCCGCAACGATGGCGAATCGATTGACCGATGAGGGTGCTAGGATTACAAACGTCATCCTTACCTAGACCTTTGCATGCATTCCTTGCTGACCTGGGCACTGAATGGCGCGCTCATTGCCGCCGCTGTGTTCATTCATTACGAAACGCTCTACAGTCTGGCGCGTCATTTGCCCAACCTGTCGAACGTGCCCCCGCGTTACCGCGTGCTGCTCGGCGTGTTCATCATCCTGATTGCCCATGCCGTCGAAATCTGGGTCTTTGCACTGGGCTTTTACACCATGATCCAGCTTGGCATAGGCAACTTGTTCGGCATGACCACGCCTGATCTCTTGAGTGACTGCGTGTACCTCTCATGGATTTCATTTACCACCGTTGGTTTTGGCGATGTCGCTGCCAACGGCAACCTGCGCTTCCTTCCCGGCCTTGAAGCCCTCACGGGCTTCGTTCTGATCACCTGGTCAGCGTCGTTCCTGTTTATTGAAATGCAGAAGTTCTGGCCGATGAGTAAGCACGTAGAACATCACCCTGATAGCCGGGACCACTAAGCGTTCATTTAGCCTTGCCAACCCTGCCGGATGCTAGAATCACGGCCTGATTTATCGCGCATAAAGACACCCGCATGGATACCGTTCTGCTGCTCAAGGCTCTCATTCTCGGCATTGTTGAGGGTCTGACCGAATTTCTACCGATTTCTTCGACCGGCCACCTCATTCTGGCGGGCGACCTGCTCGACTTCAATGATGATGCCGGCAAGATTTTCGAGATCGTTATCCAGTTCGGCGCCATCCTGGCCGTCGTCTGGGAATATCGTGCCCGACTCTGGGAAACGATTGCCTCCTGCCCGACCAGCCGCAAAGCACAACGTCTGATCATCAACGTGGCCGTTGCTTTTATGCCCCTGGCCATTCTTGGGCTGATGTTTCACAAAACCATCAAGGCGCACCTGTTTAACCCCGTCTCGGTTGCAGCCGCTTTCATCATCGGCGCCCTGTTCATTTTCTGGGCAGAAAGACGGACCCATCGCGTACGCGTACCTTCCGTTGATGATCTGACAATCAAAGATGCGCTCATGCTGGGTTGCATTCAGGCCTTAGCGCTCATCCCAGGCACTTCCCGCTCCGGCGCCACCATTATCGGCGGCTTATTGATGGGGCTGTCGCGCAAAGCGGCAACAGAATTCTCTTTCTTCCTGGCCATACCAACCCTGGGTATTGCCACGATTTACCAAGTCTATAAAGAGTGGGCAACGATCCAGAATACCGATCTAGGGATGTGGGCCGTGGGCTTTATTTCAGCCTTTATTTCGGCATTCCTTTGTATCCGCTGGCTGCTCCGCTACATCACCACGCACAACTTTATTATTTTTGCCTGGTACCGGATTGTCTTTGGTCTCATCGTGCTGATCACTGCCTATACCGGCATGGTGAGCTGGTCTGCCCCCTAAAACTGCGATCAAGTTATGAGTGAATATGTCCTCTTCGAGGAGAGCGGTGCATTTCGTGCCGCCACGATCCAGGCAGATCAGAACACCAGCCTGCAAGTCGAGCTGCCTGGCGGAAAACGCCAGAAACTAAAATCGGCACAAGTGCTCTTGCGCTTCCGTGATCCGTCACCGGCGCAGCTGCTTCCTGCCGCTGAGCCCATGGCTGCCGACATGGATGCCGCATTTCTCTGGGAATGCGCGCCCGAAGCCGACTTCGGTTTTTCTGATCTCGCCGCGGATTACTATGGCCATGCGCCATCGGCCATCGAATCCACCGCCTTGCTACTGGCCATTCAAGATGCCCCACTGTACTTCCATCGACGCGGCAAAGGCATGTTCCGTCGGGCGCCGCCCGAAATTCTTAAAGCGGCACTCGCTGGCGCCGAAAAGAAACGCCTTCAAGCCGAGGCTATTGAGCGGATGGTCACCCAACTGGTGGATGGCTCGCTGCCGCCGGAGTTGATTGATCAGGTCGATGCCCTACTGGTACAACCAGACCGCAACCGTCCGGAAGTCAAAGCGTTTGAAGCCGCTTGCGAAAGAACTAACGAATCTGCCGCGGCACTCCTGCTGCGCTGTGGTGCCTTTCCGGACGCTTACCACTGGCACTTCCGGCGTTTCGCGGCCGAGCGCTTTCCTAAAGGGATTGGTTTTCCGGAGTTGCCCGAACCTGCCGCAACCGGTGATTTACCGTTGGCCGATGTACAAGCGGTATCGATCGATGATGCCAATACCACCGAAATTGATGATGCCCTCTCTGTCATCCGCCTACCCGGTATCGGCTGGCGCATCGGCGTGCACATTGCTGCGCCGGGTCTGGGCATTTTGCCGGGCTCGCCACACGATGCCGTTGCCCGTGCCCGCCTATCTACGGTATATATGCCGGGCCACAAGATCACCATGCTGCCAGACGATCTCGTTGCCCGTTTTACGCTGGCCGAAGGCAAAGCCTGCCCGGCACTATCGCTGTACCTAAACGTCAGCGAAGACTTTGAAATAGTCAGTCACGAATCACGCCTGGAACGGGTGCATATCGCAGCCAACTTACGTCTGCACGAGATAGAACCGCACATGAATGCAGACCAGCTAAATGCTGGCGACGTGCCCGATTGTCCGCATGGCGACACACTCCGCACTCTCTGGCGTTTTGCGGGTGCATGCGCCGGTCGCCGCGGCAAACCATCGGCACAAGCCGGGCTGCACGATTATCACTATCAGATCGATGGTCCACTGCACGACAAATCGACCGGAGAAATTCTTAACCCGGCCGCCTGCACTGTTCATATCGAAGCACGCAAACGTGGTAGTCCCGTAGATATGCTCGTAGCCGAGTTAATGATTCTGGCCAATGCCACCTGGGGTCAGCTATTGGCAGATAAGGGCATTCCGGGCCTGTACCGTGGCCAGGTTGCAGGCAAAGTGCGCATGACTACCTCAGCCATTCCGCATGAAGGCTTAGGCGTGCCCTGCTACGCCTGGAGCACCTCTCCGCTGCGTCGTTATTCAGACCTGATCAATCAATGGCAACTGATTGCCGCGCTTTCCGACAAGCCCGCACCGTTTGCACCCCGCTCTGCCGAGCTTTTTGCGGCTATGCGTGATTTTGATCTCACTTACGCAGGTTATGCTGACTTCCAACGCCGTATGGAGCGCTACTGGTGCCTACGCTGGCTGCAACAAACCAACACCGAACACGTTGAAGGCACAGCCATGCGTAATGCACCCAATGTGCGCGTCGACGGATTACCACTAGTCGTTCAGGTGCCCTCTGCACCAGAACTACCTCCTGGCAGTCGCATGAGCCTTACCCTTGGCAACCTGGACCTGCTCGAGTTAAGCATTCATAGTCGATTTGACGCGACACTGAGTGGCAGCGACGCACCCGGAGACGAAGATCTGGAACTGCTCGATGAAGTGCCTGTAGAAGAAGCGCTGGTCGAGGCTGAAGAAGAGATGGCGGAAGCCGCTGAAATACCGCAGCAGCCTGAATCTGCCGCTCAGGAAGCTGCCGAATAAATCGGCAGCATGCCCCAAGACGCTCGGACTACAATAGCGATATGTCTGCGGCGCCCAAAAGCACTCTTCACAACGCACAGCCGGTTGACGACCCGGAACCCTGGTCGCCTAAACCGCTGGGTTGGCGGCTGCTATTCAACGACCGTTTGCTATGGGTCGCTTTAGGGCTGTCTTTCGTTGCGCACATCATCATTCTGGCACCGCGATACGGCATCAAACTTCCCGAGCGCGGGGATAAATCTCTCACGGTGTCATTTCGTGCAGCAAGCCAATCCATTCCCCGCACGAATGAAGGCCTACCCCGCGCCATTGCCGTTACCCCCAGCCCGCGAAAAGCGGCCCGGGCTGAAGTAATCAAGCCAACACCCAACATAACCAGCAGCAGCGTTATATCGGGATCGAGCGATCTAGTTTCGCGATCGGCGCCCCCCGTCAACCCATCCGCTTCGACTACGCCAACAGCTGGTGGCACTGTAGGTACAGGACGGCGCGTCGCGCTCACATCCAGCACGAAAGACTATCGCTACAGCCAATACTTATCGGACTGGCGAAGCAAAGTCGAACGGATTGGCGCCATGAATTATCCGGAAGAAGCACGTGGCAAATTCTTTGGTTCGCTCGTGCTATCAGTCGCCTTACGACCTGATGGCAGTGTCGACCGCATTATTGTTGTGCGCTCTTCGGGGAACAAAGTACTAGATGAATCCGCCAAACGCATCGTCATGATGTCCTCTCCCTTTGCTCCATTCCCGCCGGACATCCGTAAAGAAACCGATTATCTGGACATTACCCGCACCTGGAACTTTACCCGGGGCGACGCACTGGAAACCCGATGACAACAGCCAACACCATCGATCACTACGCCGTTCTGGGTCATCCGATCCATCACTCCATGTCACCGGCTATCCACGCGGCCTTTGCCGCACAGACAGTGCAACAACTGAGCTATGAAGCGATTGATGTAGCGCCAGCGGACCTCATCGCCACGCTCAAACAGCTACCCGACGAAGGCTTTCGCGGCGTCAACATCACCGTGCCGCATAAGGAAGCCGCCTGGGCTTATGCCGCACAAAATGGCACACTGACTGAACGCGCCGCAATGGCGGGCGCTGTTAATACGTTGGCATGGACAGCCAATGGGCTTCTTGCTGACAACACCGATGGCCAGGGCTTGCTCAATGATCTGCAACAACGACATGGCCTCGACTTGGCGAACAAACGGATCCTCGTGTTGGGTGCAGGGGGTGCAACACGAGGCGTTGTGCTGCCCCTACTTGATGCTAAACCCGCATCATTGGTGATTGCTAATCGTACGGCAGCACGCGCTGGCGAACTGGCCGATTTGTTTACGCCTAAAGCAGTCACGGCCGGTTGCCTCTTACATGGATGCGGACTCGATGCACTGCCCCAGATTATCAGCGCGACAGGCGCTTTTGATGTGGTCATCAACGCCACCAGCGCCAGCCTGGGGGGCGAAGCCATTGCCTTGCCACCCGGGGCAATCAGCGCTGAAGGCTTTGCTTACGACATGATGTACAGCAAAGCCCCTACCGCCTTTCTGCAAGCACAAAGCGCTGCCGGCATTCCGCACTGTGCGGATGGTCTCGGCATGCTGGTCGAGCAAGCCGCCGTTGCCTTTGCACTATGGCGCGGCGTGATGCCGGAAACGCAACCGGTCTACAACGCGCTGCGCGAACAACTCGCTCAAAAATAGTCCATGACACATCGTCGCCCGCGCTGGGCACTCCGGATCGTGCTGATCATCGCTGGCCTGTTCCTGCTCGTACAACTTTGGTTTTTTGCCTGGGTGCTTGTCTGGAAAGTGACTGAACCCGGCCCAACCCAGTTCATGAAAATCCGCTTAGCAGAATTACAAAAAAAGAATCCGGGGGCAAAGCTGCAACAGACTTGGGTGTCGTATGGATTCATCTCTACGAATCTCAAGCGCGCCCTCATTGCGGCTGAAGATAGCAAGTTCATGCAGCACCAGGGTTTTGACTTTGATGGCATACAGAAGGCTTTCGAGAAGAACGAAAAGCGCGGTCGCATTGCAGCGGGCGGATCCACCATCACCCAGCAACTCGCTAAAAATCTCTTTCTATGGCCAGAGAAGAGTTTCATCCGTAAAGGTGAAGAAGCACTGATCACATTGATGATCGAATATACCTGGAGCAAGCGCCGCATTCTCGAGGTCTATATGAACGAGATCGAATGGGGCACCGGCATCTTTGGAGCCGAGGCTGCTGCCCGTCATTACTTTGGCGTGTCCGCTAATGCGCTCAACGAATATCAGGCAGCGATGCTGGCCTCAATGGTGCCCAGTCCTCAGTACTATGATCGCAAGGGAGAAACCGAGGGTCTAGCACGTCAGACAGAAGTCATTCTGGAACGAATGAACAAGGTAGCCATCCCGCCGACACGTTAGGGTGACTTGGCGTATTCCTCTCAATACGATCATACTCATCAAAGCAGGCATCCTCCTGATGCAAACGAGTGGTGATGATCATGAGCACAGAATACCGAACAGAAAGCGATAGCATCGGGAACATCAACGTTCCGGCTGACAAACTGTGGGGCGCACAAACCCAGCGCTCAATTGAATATTTCAGCATCGGCAAAGACCTGATGCCGGCCGAAATGATCGGTGCTTATGCCATTCTAAAAAAAGCCGCGGCACGGGTGAACCGCTCAGGAAACCGGCTTGATCAGGCGTCGGCAGCACTCATTGAAGCGACGTGCGATGAAATTATCGCCGGGCAACACGATGCGATGTTTCCTCTACATGTATGGATGACGGGGAGTGGCACCCAGTTCAACATGAACGTCAACGAAGTGATTTCAAACCGTTGCTGTCAGCTCGCCGGCACTGCACTAGGAAGTAAGGCGCCGGTCCACCCGAATGACCACGTCAACATGTCTCAATCAACCAATGACAACTTTCCGACGGCCATGTACATGGCTGCTGCCATTGGAACCGTGCATCAATTGCTGCCAGCAATAGGCATGCTAAGAGATTACATACGGGAAAAAGCAGAAGCCTGGAAGGGCATCATCAAAATCGGGCGTACGCATATGCAGGACGCAACGCCTATTACATTGGGTCAGGAATGGTCCGGTTACGTCGGGATGCTGGACGAGAACATCGCCCGCATCCATAACGCGCTTCCCGATGTGTACAAACTGGCTATAGGCGGCACCGCGGTCGGCACCGGCCTGAATGCAGCCCCGGGGTTTGCTGAAGAAATGGCCGCAGAAATAGCACGGCTCACGGGACTTCCCTTTGTTTCAGCACCGAATAAATTTACTGTACAGGGCGCGCATGACGCACTGGTACAGCTCTCCGGTACTTTCAAGACACTTGCTGTCTCGCTCTACAAAATCGCCAACGACATCCGCCTGATCTCCTGCGGTCCACGCGCTGGTTTGGCCGAATTGAACATTCCGACCAATGAACCCGGCTCTTCAATCATGCCAGGCAAGGTTAACCCGACTCAGGCAGAAGCATTAACCATGGTGGCGGTTCAGGTGATGGCTAATGATGTTGCCGTCTCTTTCGGAGGCGCTAGCGGTTATCTGGAAATGAATGTCTACAAACCACTGATCATTCATAACGTGATGGGTTCTTTGAATTTACTCACTGGTGGCAGCACCAACTTCGCCAAATTTTTGGTGAAGGACACAGAGCCTAATCTGAAAAACATTCAGTCCCATGTCGATCGATCACTGATGCTGGTAACCGCATTGTCGCCTGTGATCGGTTACGACAAGGCATCTCAGATCGCACACCATGCGCTGCATCACGATCTCACGCTCAAGGAAGCTGCATTGGCACTCGGTTACATCTCAGCGCAGGATTTCGACCGCATCGTCGATCCAACCAAAATGGTTCAGCCCTACATAGCAGCGAGGGATTAAGCTTTCTTCACACTTAATCAAAGTAGCTACGCGCTTCTTCAAAGCGCGTAGCAAACCACCCCTGATCCAGGCGATCAATGCGCACCTTTCCTCTGCTATTGGGTGCATGTACAAAGCGCTGATCGCCAATATAAATGCCCACGTGGGAGTAGCTATAGCCCTGGGTATTAAAGAAGACAAGATCGCCAGGGCGAACTGCTGCGGGGTTGATTTCTCGCCCGCGCTTTGCCATGTCTCTAGCACTCCCTTTCAAACGGTATTCGGCGGCTTGGCCATAAAGCCAACTCACCATGCCACTGCAATCCAGACCCGCCTGCGGATTTTTACCCCCGAACTGGTACCCCGTGTCGATCAAATTCATGGCCATGATGGTAATTTCCTGGCCCTGGACGGTGGGTGGCAAATTGTCTGCACCAAAGCGTGTGATCTTCTTGTTGCCCGTACTGGCGCATCCGCCCAGCATGAGTACGAGAACAATGCAGGCGCAAAACGCGTACAGCATGCGCTTTGTAAAAAAACCATGGCGGAGCGAGGGTCGCGGTAGAACGCAGTTCATCATATGATTCAAAGTGTGGCGCAACACGCTTCAGCCTGCAAGGCTATTAGCACCACTAAACACGTCAACCACCGAGATTTTTGCCATGCCGCTTTCACGCCTCAAAGACCAGAGTCTTCTTCGATCAGCTGCCTATATCAATGGTCAATGGCACGCATCAGGTCACAATTTTGAGGTGACGGATCCGGGTTCAGGCCAGCCGATCGCCAAGGTTGCCAACTTGGGCGCAGTTGAAACAAGCCTTGCGATTGATGCTGCAGAAGCCGCTTTTCCTGGCTGGCGTGCACAAACCGCCAGAGCACGGGAAACGATTCTGCGTCGTTGGTACGACCTGATTCAGGAAAACAAAGAAGATCTAGCCACGCTGATTACTGCCGAAGGCGGCAAAGCCTATGCTGAAAGCCTCGGTGAAGTGGCCTATGCAGCTTCGTTTGTCGAATGGTTTTCCGAACAGGCGCGCCGGGTTAATGGAGAAATCCTACCCTCGAACACAGCAGACAAACGCTTGCTCATCACACGGGAGCCTGTGGGTGTTTGTGCCGCGATTACCCCCTGGAACTTCCCGGCAGCAATGATTACCCGTAAGGTGGCCCCAGCCCTCGCTGTGGGCTGTACCGCTGTCGTTAAACCAGCAGAGCAAACACCCCTCACCGCTCTAGCACTTGCAGTTCTGGCCGAACGCGCCGGCATTCCACCGGGCGTATTTAATGTGGTCACCGGTGACGCAGATGCTGCCCCCGCCATCGGCGGTGCACTGACTGGCGATGTGCGCGTACGCAAACTATCCTTTACCGGCTCTACCCAAGTCGGCCGTCTGCTCATGGCGCAATCAGCCCCTAACCTGAAGCGCCTATCGCTTGAGCTCGGTGGCAATGCACCATTCATTGTTTTCGAAGACGCGGATCTCGATGCCGCCGTAGATGGCGCTATCGCCTGCAAGTTTCGCAATAGCGGGCAGGTCTGTGTTTCTGCGAATCGGTTGTTGGTTCACAAAGACGTGCTGGATCGCTTTGCCGAAAAGCTCACCGCAAAGGTCCGTACGCTTAAAGTGGGTAACGGTTTCGACAGCGGCGTACAAGTCGGGCCACTGATCGATGACAGCGGTCTGGCCAAAGTTCAAGCACTCGTTGCCGATGCCATAAACAAGGGGGCCTCTGTATTGACGGGTGGTAGCCAAGATGCGCGAGGCGGACTCTATTTTCAGCCCACCGTCATCAAGGGCGTGACCTCCGATATGCGGATGATGCACGAAGAAATCTTCGGGCCTGTTGCTCCGATTTTTGCGTTCTCGACAGAGGCTGAAGCCGTTCAAATCGCAAATGACACAGAATTTGGCCTCGCTTCCTATTTTTATACCCGGGATGCAAGCCGCATATTCCGCGTCTCTGAAGCACTGGAATATGGCATGGTGGGCGTTAATACGGGTCTCATGTCCAGCGAAGTCGCCCCATTTGGCGGGGTCAAACAGTCGGGCTTTGGCCGTGAAGGCTCTCAACACGGGGTAGATGAGTACCTGAGCACCAAATACACCTGCCTGGCGATCGAATAACCGCACCGTCATTAAAGATTCATGACGCGTTGCAGCATAAATTGCTATGATGCGTCATGATTAATTGCAATGCACGAGGCTAGCTATGGGTACCATTCGTCCTGTTTATTTCACCGATGAACTTAAAGTCGGTATGACGGCGTTTCAATCGAAGACGATTACTGAAACCGACATCATTTTGTTTTCAGCTGTTTCGACTGATACGAATGCCATTCACCTCGATGAGGAATATGCCAAGACCACCCGTTTTGGTACGCGTATTGTTCAGGGCTTCCTGACAGCCAGCCTGATTTCTTCGGCGCTTGCCAATCGTCTGCCGGGGCCTGGCACGATCTTTCTGGCTCAAAACATGCGCTTCTTGGCACCGGTTCACCCCGGCGAGACCGTAACGGCAACGCTGACCGTGCTTGACGTTGATTATGTCAAAAACAAGGTGCGTATCGAAACGATCTGTACCGTGGGCGATAAGCGCGTTGTCGAAGGTGAGGCGCTGGTACTAGCGCCCGCACGCCCGAAGGAATAAGACCTAGAGCAGTACGATATCGTGCTGCTCGGGTCCGTACCCGGACTCGCCCTGTAATGAAATCGGCTTACCGATAAAGTCGGATGCCATGGCCAGTGCTTGCTCTTCCTCTTCAAGGAAGAGATCTACCACCTTCTGACTGGCAATAACGCGATACTCCCGTGCTGCGAACTGACGGGATTCGCGCACCAGCTCGCGCAGGATTTCGTAGCACACGGTTCGTGCTGTTTTAACCTGGCCACGACCATCGCACGTTGGGCAGGTTTCACACAGCACGCGCGCCAGTGACTCACGTGTGCGTTTACGGGTCATCTCCACCAAACCCAGTGCAGTAAAGCCATTTACGGTCATCCGCATATGATCGCGGCTCAGACATTTACGCAGCTCGGCCAGCACGGCATCCTGATGCGCCGACTGATCCATGTCAATAAAATCCAGGATGATGATGCCACCCAGGTTACGTAACCGTAATTGCCGTGCAATAGCTTGAGCTGCTTCAAGATTCGTCTTGAAGATCGTTTCGTCAAAATTACGCACACCAACAAATGCACCGGTATTAACATCAACCGTGGTCATAGCTTCGGTTTGATCAATGATCAGATAGCCGCCGGACTTGAGATCCACCCGACGCGATAAGGCACGCTGAATCTCATCTTCCACACCGTAAAGATCAAACAGCGTCCGGTCTTCGTTGTAGTGCTCCAGGAGCCCCGTAATGCCGGGCACGTAAATCGCTGCGAAATCCTTCAGTTTCTGAAAGGTTTCACGCGAATCGACCAGAATGCGTTCGGTCTCTGGGTTGGCAAAATCACGTAGCACGCGCTGCGCTAGCGATAGATCCTGATACATCAGGCATGGCACCGGTGATGTGCTGATCTGCTGCTTCAGGCCGGTCCAGAGTTTGCGCAGGTAGTTAATGTCGTCTTGCAGCGATGCTTCATCCGCTGTTTCGGCAATAGTCCGCAGAATAAACCCACCCGCTTCGTCTGCTGGCACCAAACGGGTCAGCCGTTCGCGCAGCGCCTCGCGCTCCGCTTCATCAATCCGTTGCGAAATACCAATGTGTTTTTCCTGCGGCAGATAGACCAGCATACGCCCGGCAATCGACACCTGCGTCGATAAACGTGCGCCTTTCGTGCCAATTGGGTCCTTGATCACCTGTACCAGCAGCGTCTGTCCTTCGCTAATCACCTCTTCAATCGGGCGATATTCGCGATTGGCCGCATCTCCTACCCGGGCTTGCCAGATATCGGCCACGTGCAGGAATGCCGTTCGTTCCAGGCCCACATCGACAAATGCCGACTGCATACCCGGTAGAATCCGAACGACGCGACCCAGATAGATATTGCCCACCAGACCCCGCGTGGTATGGCGTTCGACATGGAGCTCCTGGACAATCCCCTGTTCGAGGATGGCCACCCGGGTCTCTTGGGGCGTGAAATTAATGAGGATGCTTTCGGCCATAGGTAGAATGTGCGCCTGACTGATTTTTATTGCCGGGGAATACCCGGATTCTACTATGCCGATCACAACTGAACTGCTTGCCCCCGCCGGATCCCTAGCCATGATGCGAACCGCCTTCGCTTTCGGAGCGAATGCCGTCTATGCGGGTCAGCCCCGCTATAGCCTACGGGTACGCAATAACGAGTTCAGTACACTCGATGCGCTCAAAGAAGGCATCGATGAAGCCCATGCCCAGCAAAAGGCTTTTTATGTGGTGAGCAATATCTCCCCGCATAACGCCAAGCTGAAAACGTATCTGGATGACATGGCGCCCGTGGTGGCACTCAAGCCGGATGCGCTGATCATGGCTGACCCTGGCCTGATCGACATGATCCGTGATCGATTCCCGGATGTACCCGTCCACCTGTCGGTGCAAGCCAATACGGTTAACTGGGCCAGCGTCCGCTTCTGGGGCAAGATGGGCATCAAACGCGTGATCTTGTCGCGCGAACTATCACTGGATGAAGTGGCTGAGATTCGCCAGCAATGCCCGGAGATGGAGCTTGAAGTTTTCGTGCACGGCGCGCTCTGTATTGCCTACTCCGGCCGTTGCCTGCTGTCGGGCTACTTCAATCACCGTGACCCGAACCAGGGTACCTGCACCAATTCCTGCCGCTGGGACTACAAACTCAAACCGGATAGTGAAGCGGAAGCCACGCCCGGCATGACCGGCAGCAACTTCCCACCCATGGTGGTTGAAGAAGCCAAGCGTCCCGGCGAACTGATGCCGATTGAAGAAGACGAGCATGGCACGTACATTCTCAATTCGCGCGATCTACGTGCAATTGAACACGTCCAGCGCCTGATCGAAATCGGTGTTGATTCGCTCAAGATCGAAGGCCGCACCAAGTCGCCTTACTACGTAGCCCGTACCTGCCAGGCCTACCGCCGCGCGATTGATGATGCGCAAGCTGGCCGCGGCTTTAACCCGCTACTCATTGGCGAACTGGAAGGTTTGGCCAATCGAGGCTACACCGATGGCTTCTATCAACGCCATCATGATTCGGATACACAGAACTATCTGCGTGGCTATTCGGAATCCGGCCGCAGCCAGTACGTCGGCAATGCCGAATGGGATACCGAACGCAATGCCTTGCGCGTGATCGTCAAAAATCGCTTTGCCGTCGGCGACTGGTTGGAAGTGATTCACCCGGCTGGCAACCGCATCCTGCAGGTCAAAGCCCTGGAAGGGCGCAAGCTTGAACCCGTTGACGTAGCCAGCGGCGATGGTCACATTGTCTGGTTGAAAGACGCCGAATGGTCAGCCGATTGCGATGGCGCCTTCCTGGCCCGTTTGCATGATGTGCCTAATGAGGAAATGATTGCTGCATCAATCTCTGCGACTACGGCGACTCAACCCAAGGCTTAAACATGCCGCGCCTGCTGGTCGCGATTAGCAACCATGGCCTAGGTCACCTGGGCCAGGCAGCGCCCGTCTGCAATGCATTACAGGCGCTGCGACCAGACCTGGCAATCACGATCTGGAGTGCGTTGCCCGCTGCGACGCTAGCAGCCCGCATCATCGCGCCTTTTGAGCACATTAATCAGCCCTGCGACCTCGGGTTGATCATGCACGATGCTATGCGCGTTGACGTTGCTGCAAGCTGGGCGCGTTACGCCGACCGCGAGGTTAACTGGCATTCGCATTTAGATATTGCTTGTAGCGTAGTGCGCACTGCCGCTCCTGATCTGATTCTTAGCGATGTCGGTGATATGCCTTTGGCGGCTGCACAAATGCTGGGCATTCCCGGCATTGCCATGAGCTCTCTCAACTGGGCAGACACGGCACGCTTCTATTTTGAAGGACTCCCCAACTCGATAGCCGCATTGAATCGTCTGACGGATATCTACAACAATGCACCACTCGCACTCCGGCTCAGTCCGGGTATGCCCATGCGCGGACTGGAAGAGCGCACTCTCCCGCCCGTTGCTGCTCTCAGCGCTTATTCACGCGAGATGCTTGAAGACAAGTTAATGCACTTGATCGATCCAGCACTCAAGGATCGCCCACGGATTCTGATCGGCATGGGTGGCATTGAAACGCATCTCGCTTGTACCCAATGGCCTGAGCAAAAAGCACTCACATTACTCGTTGCCAATCAGCCACATTTGCAAACCAGTGGACTGGCAGTCCAGGGCATCGTCAATGCGGATGCCTTATGCGCTCTCACTGGTCTGGTCTTTACCGACTTGCTCGGCTACTGTGACGCAGTGATCTGCAAGCCGGGCTACGGCACTTTTGTAGAAGCGGCGCTGGCCAACACCCCTGTGCTTTACGTAGAACGGGAAGACTGGCCTGAACAACGTGTACTGGTCGCGTGGCTTGAAGCTAATGCACGTTGTGCGAAGCTCGACCCGGCTACGCTGCAACAGGGGAATTTCAGCGTAGCAATTGATCGGCTATTAAAGCAATCTGCCAAGCCACCCATCAGGCAAGACGGTGCGACAGTTGCTGCACAAGCAATTTTGCGTTGGCTTAACGGATAAATCGCGTCAGAAGCGGTAACCGCAAGGTTCAAGTAGACACGCTGTTTCGTGTACGGGAAGCCCCATGATCCCGGTAAAGCTGCCCTGCATATCTGCCACAAAAGTTCCGGCATGGCCCTGAATGCCATAGGCACCCGCTTTATCAAAGGGATCGCCGCTGGCGATGTATCGATCAATGGTCTCCACGCTCAGCGGCATGAAATGTACGCGACTGACTGACAACATCTGCCGGATATCATGGCCATCGATCACAACCACGGCCGTCAGCACCTCATGCACCTGCCCAGACAAGGCGGCCAGCATTTCACGTGCTTCGGCAGCATCGGACGGTTTACCAAGAATTCGTTCGCCAAGCGCTACTGTTGTATCAGCAGAAAGCAATGGTCGCTCAACCCATTGCCGGTCACGCACATACGACAAGGCATGCAGGGCTTTATCCAGCGCTACGCGACGCACGTAATCTCGTGGCGGTTCACCGGGATGCACCGACTCATCCACTTCGTATTGAGCGCCCGCATCATCCGTAAACTGCAGCACCTCGAAAGGCACGCCCATGCCCTGTAGCAACTCGGCGCGGCGTGGGCTTTTAGAAGCGAGCCAGATCGTCTGCATGACTTTTATTCGCGATGATAGGGGTGGCCGGAAAGCACCGTGATTGCGCGATACAACTGTTCTGCCAACAACACGCGCGCCATCGCATGCGGCAGTGTCAGCGAGGAGAGACGAATCATTTCATGGGCTGTTGCTTTAAGTGCTGGTGCAATACCATCAGCACCACCAATGATTAATGCAACATCCTGAGCCTCTCCTTGCCAATATTCCAATCGTTTAGCGAGGGCTACAGTCGTAATATCCGTGCCGCGCTCATCAAGCATGACGCGTCGTGCGCCGGCAGGAATTGCGGCCTCGATACGCACCGCCTCAGATTCCATGATCTGTTGTGCTGTCCGACTGCCAGTCCGCGGCTCAGCCTTGATCTCATGCAAGACGATAGGCTGCGCGCGAGGAAAGCGTTTCAGGTAATCCGAGCAGGCGGCCGTTGCCCAATCGGGCAAACGCTGGCCGACACTGATCAGATGCAACCTCATTCAGCGGCTGGCTTTTTAGCGCGTGGTTTAGCGGCGCCCGTTTTTTTAGCAGGGGCTTTGCGTGGCGCAGCCTTTTTAGCGGCTGGTTTCTTATCTGTAGCCGTCTTAGTGGCTGCGGGTTTACGGGCACGCGGCTTCGCCGGCGCCTTCTCTTCTGAATCAGCGGCAGACACCTTGCTACTCGGCTTTTTAGCAGCAGCCTTTTTAGCCGCCTTTTCGGCCGCAGGGCCAGCGGGTTTACCTGGACCCCACAGACCTTCAAGGTCAAAGTGGAGACGCACCAGCGGCTGCATGACGTGCACAACAACTGGCCCCAAATCAACCAGGACCCATTCGCCGGTTTCTTCGCCTTCAGACGAAAGCACTTCGCCACCCGCTTCACGTACTTTATCGGCAACGTGCCGTGCCAGCGCGCGCACCTGGCGGTTTGATTCACCGCTAGCCAACACGATTCGCTCGAACATCTGCGACACCTTGGCTGTATTAACCACGATGATATCGCGACCCTTGATGTCTTCCAGCGCATCCACTGCAATGGTTTCAAGTTTTTTGATCGAGAGTTCTTTAGACATGTTGTTCCTTGGTGCTGAAATGACCGTCAATGCGCGGTCGACTGATAGAGATGGTGCTGAATGATATATTTTTCAACGGCAAGAGGTACTAACCCGCTAATGGGCAAGCCCTGCTTCAGGTTCTGGCGCACCTGCGTCGCCGACACC
>ERZ1034361.683-NODE-683-length-20634-cov-5.686481_pt1 | contig 20634 bp, 23 predicted proteins | sample MGYA00520617_ERZ1034361 | MGnify/ENA primary metagenome ERZ1034361 (study PRJEB33736, sample SAMEA104284507) | Azolla filiculoides | biome: Urban; feature: Water surface; material: Ditch water | place: Netherlands | collected 2015-10-28 | depth 0-0.1 m ...
CTGGGTGATCTTGGTGAGAGCCTTCATGGCTGATCAATTCCCTTGAATTGCGTGTGCCGGCCAAACAGGTCAACCGGGGACGCGGCGCTTTGGTTCAACCCTGCTCCAGAGTCAAGCAATAGCGGGGGTTTCTGTGGAGGTAAAATAATACCTCAACAATTATGGCGCCAAAGAAGCCAGCACCCAGCGCTCATGGGTAACCCTTTTCTGACCGCCCGCATCGGTCGTAACAACGCGCTCAAAACTGCGCAGCAGCCCGCATTCCCGCTCAGACGTGGTCGCCAAAGCCACGGTCACCGTCCCGCTTTGTCCACCCGCCAATGGCACGCGGGTGGTGGCGCTGCTTTGCGCGGTGGCGGGGCGAAACAGGTCGGCGGGCCATTTGGTTAACACCCCGCCCCGCATGTTTAGCAAACCATCAACAAATCTGAGCACCATCGCCTTGTCGGTCGGGGGCAAGGCAGAACTGGCAATCATGGTGCCGGCGGTGCCTTGCGCGGCAACGGGCGGGCCAGATCCGATCGGCATATCCTGCATGGTAATGGTGCCTTGCGCATTCAACAGAATGGGAAACAGGCCATCATCGGGTCGATTGCGTTCCAACTGGGCAATGGCTTCAAGCTGCGGCGGCACCGTCACCTCCACCCCGGTCAATTCACCATCCACCCGAAAGCCAGCGCCATTCGGGCTGAAGTGGATGCGAAATGCGACGACGTATTCGTAGGTCCGGCCATCGCCCATCACACCAACGCTCTTCACCGGCAGGAAGACCGCAAAGGCCTGACTGGTCAGGTCGTACCAGGTTTTACCGACATCAGCCGCCGAGCACAGTCCGCCGGCCAGATCCGCTTCGGTTGCCACGGTCGACCGCAATTCATCGATAAAAATCGCATCCGCGCGTTGCAGCAGGCTGGCGTATTCGGCTTTGACTTCACCAAGGATGCGCACGCCCAAGCCCGGGCCCGGGAATGGATGGCGATAGACCATCTCGCGCGGCAGGCCAAGTTCGACGCCGAGTTCGCGGACTTCATCCTTGAACAGTTCGCGCAGCGGCTCAAGGAGCTTGAGGTGCATATCTTCGGGCAGGCCGCCGACATTGTGGTGGCTCTTGATGGTGTGGGCGCCCTTCTTGTTCTTGCCGGCCGATTCGATCACGTCCGGATAGATGGTGCCCTGGGCCAGCCACTTGGCGGCGGTCAGCTTTTTCGATTCGGCCTGGAAGACTTCGACGAATTCCTTGCCGATGATCTTGCGCTTCTGTTCCGGGTCGGAGACACCGGCCAGCTTGCCCATGAAGGCATCGACCGCATCGACGCGGATGACCTTGACGCCGAGATTGCGGGCGAACATCTCCATAACCATGTCGCCTTCGTTCAGGCGCAGCAGGCCGTGATCGACGAAAACGCAGGTCAGCTGGTCGCCGATGGCCTTGTGGATGAGGGCAGCTGCGACGCTGGAATCGACGCCGCCGGAAAGGCCGAGAATGACATCATCGCTGCCGACCTGGGCACGGATCGAGGCAACGGCTTCGGCGATGTAGTCGCCCATCACCCAGTCGGTGCCGCAGCCGCAGATGCCATGCACGAAGCGTTCGAGAATGGCGCGGCCCTGCATGGTGTGGGTGACTTCCGGGTGGAACTGGACGGCGTAGAACTTGCGGTCCTCGTCGGCCATCGCGGCAATCGGGCAGGACGGCGTCGACGCCATTTTCTTGAAGCCTGGCGGCAATTCCATGACGGAATCGCCATGGCTCATCCAGACCTTGAGCATGCCGTGGCCTTCGGCCGTGGTGAAGTCGGCGATGTCATTGAGGAGAGCCGTATGGCCGTGGGCGCGGACTTCGGAATAGCCGAACTCGCGGGCCTTTCCGGCCGCTTCGGCCGTCATCACCTGGCCACCGAGTTGCTGGGCCATCGTTTGCATGCCGTAGCAGATACCCAGCACTGGAACGCCCAGCGTGAACACCACCGCCGGCGCGCGCGGCGTATCACCTTCGGTCACCGAACTCGGCCCACCCGACAGGATGATCCCCTGGGCGCCGTAGCTCCGAATGAAGTCTTCCGACACGTCGTACGGGTGAATTTCGCAAAAAACCTTGGCTTCGCGGACGCGACGGGCGATCAGCTGAGTGACCTGGGAACCGAAATCGAGAATGAGGATTTTCTGGTGGGACATTATTCAGGGCCTTGAATGAAAAAGGCGGCTACCGGAGCCGCCCTTCTGGAAACGAAGCAAATCAGTCGACGTGGTAGTTCGGCGCTTCCTTGGTGATCTGCACGTCGTGGACGTGAGACTCGCGGATACCGGCCGAGGTGATTTCGACGAAGCAGGCGTTGTCGTGCATGTGGTCAATGGTCGGGCTGCCGAGATAACCCATCGACGAGCGCAGACCGCCCATCAACTGGTGAATCACGGCGAGCACGGAACCCTTGTAGGGAACACGCCCTTCGATCCCTTCGGGAACGAATTTATCGACATTGGAGGTCGCTTCCTGGAAGTAACGATCCGAGGAGCCGGCCTGCATTGCGCCAAGCGAACCCATGCCGCGATACGACTTGTAGGAACGGCCCTGGAACAGTTCGACCTCACCCGGCGCCTCTTCAGTACCGGCAAACAGGCCGCCAAGCATGACCGTATCGGCACCGGCCGCAATCGCCTTGGCGATGTCACCGGAGTAACGGATGCCGCCGTCGGCAATCATCGGCACCCCCGTGCCCTTGAGCGAATCAGAAACGTTCTGGATGGCAGTAATCTGCGGCACACCGACACCGGCGACGATACGCGTCGTGCAGATGGAACCGGGGCCGATACCGACCTTGACGCCGTCGGCACCCATGTCGACCAGCGCCCGTGCGGCGTCAGCAGTGGCGATGTTGCCGCCGATGACTTCGATCTGCGGGAAGTTCTTCTTGACCCAGTTGACCCGGTCGAGCACGCCCTGCGAGTGACCGTGCGCCGTATCGACGACGATCACGTCGATGCCGGCTTCGGCCAGCAGCTCAACGCGCTCTTCGGTACCGGCACCGACGCCGACGGCAGCACCGGCACGCAGACGACCAGAGGAGTCCTTGTTGGCCAGCGGATGCTCAGTGGACTTGAGAATGTCCTTGACGGTGATCAAGCCGCGCATATGCCATTCATCATCGATGACCAGGACGCGCTCGAGGCGATGCTTGCGGATCAGTTCCTTGGCGTCCTCGACGCTGGCGCCTTCGCGGACCGTGACCAGACGCTTGCGCGGGGTCATGATGGCCTTGACCGGCTGATCGAGATTGGTCTCGAAGCGCAGGTCGCGATTGGTCACGATACCCACCACCTTGCCCGAGCGATCAATCACCGGCAGGCCGGAAATCTTGTACTGGCGAGTGATTTCGAGCACATCGCGAACCGTCATGGTGGGCGGCACGGTGATCGGGTCTTTGAGAATCCCCGATTCGAAACGCTTCACCTTGGCCACCTCGGCCGCCTGGGCCTTGGGCGACAGGTTCTTGTGAATGATGCCGATACCACCCTCCTGCGCCATCGCAATGGCGAGGCGGCCTTCCGTCACGGTATCCATGGCGGCCGACAGCAGGGGCAGGTTCAGGGAGATGTTACGGGTCAGCCTGGTAGCCAGGCTAACATCGCGGGGGAGAATCTGGGAATGAGCGGGGACGAGCAGTACGTCGTCGAAAGTCAGGGCTTTTTGCAGCAGTCGCATGGCCTTTAGCCTTTAATCCAAGGTCACAAAATCGTATTATACAGAAAAGCCAAGGAAACCCAGATGACCTCGAAATCCCCACTCGTTTTTGCCCTTGTTCTGGCGACGACCGCAGCCAGCCTGCCTGCCCAGGCAGAAACCTACCAATGGAAGGACAGCAGCGGCCAGACAGTGGTTTCGGACGTCCCGCCGCCCGCGACTGCCAAGGGTCGGCGCTCCATCGGCGGTGTAAAACCTGCAGTCGTCTCGGAAGCCCTTCCGGACAAGGCCGCTGAGGCACCGAAGCTTGCCGATGCACCCAAGTCGACGGCAGAAAAGGAATTTGACTTCAAGAAACGCCAGCAGGAAGCCCAGGAAAAAGCCGACAAACAAAAGGCCGAGGCCGACAAGCGCGACAACTGCGACCGGGCCCGGCGCGGTGTGGCGGCACTGGAGTCGAGTCAGCCGCTCAGCACACTGGACGACAACGGCGAGCGCAAACTGATGGATGCCGCCCAGCGTGAGCAGGAACTCGAACGCGCCCGCCGGGTCGTGGCAGACGCCTGCAAGTAGGCGTCAGATTCAGGCTCAGCCCTCGGCGTCGGCTTCCCCGGCGCCTTTTTTCATGACTTTCCCTTCGGCTGCCCGCTGCTTGCGAACTTCCTTCGGATCGGCAATCAGCGGCCGGTAGATTTCGACGCGGTCGTTGTCGCGCAAGGCAGAATCCAGCTTGGACAGCTTGTTCCACAGCCCGAACTTGTTCTTCTTGACATCGATTTCCGGATACTTGGCGAGCAGGCCGGAGGCCTCAACGGCCTGCTGCAGCGTGGCCCCGGCCGCCAGCTTCAAACGAACCACATCCTGTTTGCCCGACAGCGCGTAGCAAACTTCGATATTCAGCATTTCAGCCATGGCTGACTCCATAAACCTGCGCCGCGCGGCGCACGAAGGCATCGACAAAGGTGTTGGCAATATGGCTGAACACTGGACCAATCACCTTTTCAAACAATTTGCTGGAAAACTCGTAGTGCAGCTGGAACTCGATCTTGCACGCATTCTCGGCCAGTGCCTTGAAGTGCCATGAGCCCTCGAGGTGACGAAACGGACCATCGACCAGACGAATCTTCATCAGGCGAGGGAATTCCTTGTCGTTTTCCGTCGTGAAACAGGACTTCACCGAGTGATAGTTGATGTGCAGCGTCGCTGCAGTCTTTGCCTCGTCGCGAAATTTCACCTCGGTATGACTGCACCAGGGCAAGAATGCGGGGTAATCCTCGCAGCGGTCCACCAGCGCGAACATGCGTTCGGCAGATTGCTCGATCAAGACGGTCTTTTCAACGATAGCCATGCAGCGGCAGGTTTCCGGTTTCCTGTAGAATCGCGATTTTAATGGAACGTCCGGCAGCATGAGCATTACGGTCAATAAAAAAGCCTTTCACGAGTACTTTGTCGAAGACAAGTACGAGGCTGGCATCGCCCTCGAAGGCTGGGAGGTCAAGGCCATCCGCGCCGGCCGGATGAACATCAAGGAATCCTACGTCATCATCAAGAGCGGCGAGATCTACATCATCGGGATGCACATCAGCCCGCTGCCCACCGCCTCGACCCACAACACGCACGATCCGATCCGCACCCGCAAGCTGCTGCTGCACACCCACGAAATCGGCAAACTGATCGGCAAGGTAGAACGCGCCGGATACACGCTGGTGCCCATCGATCTGCACTTCGTACGCGGCCGGATCAAGCTTGAAATCGGGCTGGCCAAGGGCAAGAAGCAGCACGACAAACGCGCTGATGCGCTGGACAAGGATTCAAAACGCGAAGCCCAGCGCGCCATGAAGGAACGGCTGCACTAAGTCTGGTCGCCGCCAACGACAAATAAGCCAGTGATAAAAAAATCCTCATCAGCCATCGGCTCATGAGGATTTTTTAATGCTGGCGGAGTGGACGGGACTCGAACCCGCGACCCCCGGCGTGACAGGCCGGTATTCTAACCAACTGAACTACCACTCCGCATCGTGAGGCCCGAGCTGGCCGGGCTGCAACGAGCGGCGAATAATAGCATGGTGCGCTGGTTCCCGGTCGCCCGCCGGGACTACAATTTGAGGTTTTCAGCCGGGCAATGGAAACAATGACCGATACCGGATCGCTCAACTTCAGCTGGTCGCAGGCGATGATTGCCGGCTTTGTCGCCGCTGGCATTTCGGAAGCCGTGATTTCGCCCGGATCACGGTCTACGCCCCTGGCCCTGGCGATGTTGCGCCAGCCCCGGCTGAATTGCCATGTCGTGATCGACGAACGCAGCGCCGCATTCTTCGCGCTGGGGGTGGCCAAGGCCAGCCGGCGGCCGGTGCTGGTGCTGGCTACTTCCGGCACGGCGCCCGCCAACTGGCTGCCCGCCATCATCGAGGCCAGCCAGTCCGGCGTCCCGCTCATGCTTGTCTCGGCCGACCGCCCGCCGGAATTGCAGGGCTGTGGTGCCAATCAAACGATAGACCAACTCGGGCTCTTCGGTACCCATGTTCGCGCCAGCCATGCGCTGGGCACCCCGCATGACGGGTTCGATCCGGCTTACCTGCACCGCCTCGCGGCGCGAGCCTGCGAACAGTCCCTGTGGCCCCATCCCGGCCCGGTCCATATCAACCAAGCCTTTCGCGAACCGCTGGTGCCATTGGCAGCGACGGCAGAAGCCCGCATTCCCGAGACCATCCGCATCGCCCGCCCGGCCCTGCAGCCCAGCCCGGACGATATTCAGGACCTCGCCCGCCGCATCAGCGGCCGGCCCGGCGTCATCGTCTGTGGTGAGCTGGCAGCGACGCCGAAAAGCCGCGAGGCCATCGCCTCCCTGGCCGCGCGACTGGCCTGCCCAATTCTCGCTGAACCGCTGTCCGGCCTGCGCTTTGGCCAACATGACCGCTCGCGTCTGTGCGTCCGTTACAACCATTGGCTGGCCGATCAGGACTTCATGGACCAACACCGGCCGGCATGGGTTTTGCGCTTCGGCGCCTTCCCGGTCACCCGCCACCTGCAAAATTTCATCGGGGCAATTAGCGAAACTCACGCCCTGGTCGAGCCCTGGCCACGCTGGACCGATCCATCGCACCAATTGACCCATGTCCTGCGCGCCGAGCCCGCCGATGCCTGTGTCGCTCTCATGGCGGCATCCCTCGCTCCGGCACCCGATAGCTGGCACCGCGCATTCGCGGCGCAGGAATCAGTCGCCGCCGGACGTGCCGGGAGCACCCACATCGACGCTCTACTCAAGGCCATACCCGACAACACGCCGCTCTTTGTCGGCAACTCATTGGCCATTCGCCAGCTCGATACGGCTTCCGGCAACGGCCCTCAGTCCCTTGGCCTATATGGCAATCGGGGCGCCAGCGGCATTGATGGCAACATCTCGACGGCCATGGGGATTGCGGCCATCCACGGCAGCGTCGTCGTGCTCATCGGCGACCTCACCTGCCAGCACGACCTGGGCGGCCTGGCCCTCGCCCAGGGCCGAAATGCCGTGATCGTCGTCGTCAACAATAGCGGTGGCGGCATTTTCGAGCACCTGCCCCAGCGCGACCTGCCCGAGTTCGAGGCTGGCTGGCGCACACCGCAGGCCATCAGTTTCGAGCATGCGGCGCTGACCTTCGGACTCGGTTTTGCCTGCGCCGAATCGCTGGAAGCATTCGCCAGCCACTTGGCGGCAGCCTTTGCCACCGACGGTCCGCAACTGATCGAACTGAAGCTGCCTTGAGGCCATGCGGTAAAATCAGCCCCCATGAAATCGTCGATCAACATCACCGACCCGAGCCACGCCTCGCCCCTGGGCAAGGCCACGGAGTACCAGAGCCGCTACGCCCCCGAACTGCTCTACCCCATTCCCCGCCAGCTCAAGCGCTGCGAACTCGGCATCGCCGATGATGCGCTACCTTTTGTCGGCGAGGACTTGTGGAATGCCTACGAGTTGTCCTGGCTCAATCCCAAGGGCAAACCGGTCGTTGCCGTCGGCAGCTTTCGCGTCCCGGCCGACAGTCCGAACCTGATCGAATCGAAATCCTTCAAGCTCTACCTGAACTCACTCAATCAGAGCACCTTTGCCGATGTTGAAACGGTCGCCGCCACCCTGGCCCGCGACCTGTCAGCGGCGGCCGGCAAGCCCATCAAGGTCCAGCTCGAACCCCTCGCCCAGCGGCCCCAGGCTGTCATCGGCCTGCCGACCGGCATCTGCCTCGACGATCTGGACATCGCCTGCGACCGCTACCAGCCGGCCCCCGAAATGCTCGGCACGCAAGCCGGCGATGTCATCGAAGAAACGCTGTACTCCCACCTGCTCAAATCCAACTGCCTGGTCACCGGCCAGCCGGACTGGGCAATGGTCGTCATCCGCTACCGTGGCCGCCCCATAGCCCACGCCGGCCTGCTGCGTTACATAGTCTCCTTCCGCGATCACAACGAATTCCATGAGCAGTGCGTCGAGCGGATTTTCACCGACATCCAGACCCGCTGCGCGCCCGAAGCACTCGCCGTGCACGCCCGCTACACCCGGCGCGGCGGCCTGGACATCAACCCCTTCCGCAGCACCGGCCACTACGCCGCGCCCGACAACATGCGCGAAATCCGGCAATAAGCCTCGCCCGCTCCCACCCGGAACCGAAGAGAGCACGCGATGAGCAGCAAGCGTATAATGTACAAAATATTGCACACAATGTATGACACAGGAGACAGTCATGGCTATTTCCGCAAGCGACGTTATCCCACTCTCGCAAGCCCGGGCGAACTTCTCCGAACTGGCTGAAGAAGTCAAAGCCGGCAGCGAGAAGATCATCACCAAGAACGGCGAAAGCTACATCGCCCTGATCGATGCCAACCGTCTGGACTACTACCACCAGTTGGAACGCGAGCGCATTCACCTGTTGTTGATCGATGATGCCGTCGCCGGACTCGACAATGTGGCCACCGGCAAAGCCAAATATGCCCGCAGCGTGATCGCGTCCATCAAGCGCCGTCGTAACGCCTGAATTACCGCGACAACATGCCTGAGGCGAAAAATCCTGTCGTCAAACTCACCGAAAATTTTGAGCATAAACTCGAGAAGATCGAGTCCTTCCTGAACGAACTGGAAGCACCGCAGGCTTTCGATAGTCTGCTCAATGAACTGCTCGAAACGGTCATTCCCAACCTGGAACGCTTCCCGGAAATGGGGCGGCCATTCTTGACCAACCATCCGCGCTCGGTTGAAACCACCAATGCACTAGCCACACTCAGCACAAAATTGTCAGCACTGACGCAGGATATCGAAGCCTTGCGCGAATACATCCTCAAGGACTATCTGCTGCTCTACGCGCCCATTGGCGAGACGATTTACCTGCTGACAATCAGACATCAACGACAACTTTCATTCGACTTTGAAAGCCATTGGGAACGATAAGCCAGGGACATTGAACAAATGTCAGGGAAAGATTTGCCTAACACGATGACTTCAAAAGAAAACACAAGCACCGACCTCGCCAAGCACACGCCGATGATGCGCCAGTACATGGCGCTCAAGGCCAACCACCCGAACACCTTGCTGTTCTACCGGATGGGCGATTTCTACGAGCTTTTTCATGATGACGCCGAAAAAGCCGCCCGCCTGCTCGACATCACGCTGACCACCCGCGGCCAGTCGGCCGGTGTGCCGATCCGCATGTGCGGCGTACCTTTCCATGCGCTGGAGCCCTACCTCGCCCGCCTCGTCAAGCTCGGCGAATCGGCGGTGATCTGCGAGCAGATCGGCGACCCGGCGACCAGCAAGGGGCCGGTCGAACGCGCCGTGGCGCGCATCGTGACGCCCGGCACGCTGACCGACGCGGCGCTCATCGACGACAAGCAGGACCTCTGGCTGCTCGCCGTCACCACCCTGCGCAACACCGCCGGCCTGGCCCGCCTCAATCTGGCGAGTGGCGAGTTCATCCTGCTCGAAGTGCCGGCCGACCAGATTCCGGCCGCGCTGGAGCGCATCCGCCCGGCTGAAATCCTCTATCCCGAGAGCTGGACGCCGAATTTCGCCCTTGAAGTCGCGCGCACCCGCCAGCCCGACTGGTATTTCGAATTCGACTCGGCCCGCCGCCTGCTCTGTGAGCAGTTTGAAGTCGCCTCGCTCGCCGGCTTTGGCGCCGAAGGCCTGAAACCAGCCATCGCCGCGGCCGGCGCCCTGCTCCAGTACGCCCAGGCGACGCAGGCCGGCAAACTCAGCCACCTGCGCGGCCTGACGGTCGAAATCGAAGGCGCCTATCTCGGCCTCGACCTCGCCACACGGCGCAATCTCGAACTCACCGAAACCCTGCGCGGCCAGCCCGCGCCGACGCTCTTTTCGCTGCTCGACAACTGCGTGACCAGCATGGGTTCCCGCCTGCTGCGCCATAGCCTGCACCACCCGCTGCGCGAACGCGACATCCCGGCGGCGCGCCACGGTGCCGTCGAGTTTTTGCTCGAGGATTACGGCCGGCTGGCCGGCGAATCCCGCAAGAACCTGCGCGGCATTGCCGACATCGAGCGCATCGCCGGCCGCATTGCCCTGCGCAACGCCCGCCCGCGCGACCTGGCCAGCCTCCGCGAATCGCTGGCCCGGCTAGCCGGCCTGCGCGCCCCGCTGGCCGATGCCGTTTCGCCGCTGGTCGGTCAGTTGTTCGCCGATCTCGAAACGCCGCTGACCGCCCTCGATCTGCTCGTCCGTTCCATCGCCGCCGAACCCGGCGCGCAAGTCCGCGACGGCGGCGTGATCGCGCCGGGCTTCGATGCCGATCTCGACGAATACCGCTCGCTCAACGACAACTGCGGCGCCTACCTCGTCGATATGGAAGTCCGCGAACGCGAGCGCTCCGGCATTGCCAGCCTGAAAGTCGAATACAACAAGGTGCATGGCTTCTATATCGAAGTCACCCACGCCCATGTCGCCAAGATTCCCGACGACTACCGCCGCCGGCAAACGCTGAAAAATGCCGAGCGTTACATCACGCCGGAGTTGAAAGCTTTCGAGGACAAGGCGCTATCCGCCCAGGAGCGCGCCCTGGCGCGCGAAAAACTGCTCTACGAAACAATCCTCGACGAGTTGCAGCCGGTCGTCCCGGCCCTGCAAAACATCGCCCGCGCCATCGCCCACCTCGACCTGCTGGCCGGTTTTGCCGAGACGGCGCTGAAACGCAACTGGTGCAAGCCGGAATTCGCTGCCGACATCGGCGTCGCCATCGAGGGCGGTCGTCACCCGGTGGTCGAAGGCGAGCTTGCCAACCAGGCCGAGACCTTCATCGCCAACGACTGCCGGCTCGCCGAAAACCGTCGCCTGCTGCTCATCACCGGCCCCAACATGGGCGGTAAATCGACCTACATGCGGCAGGTCGCGCTGATCGCCCTGCTCGCCCACATCGGCGCCTACGTCCCGGCCGACCGCTGCGTCCTCGGCCCGCTCGACCGCATCTTCACCCGCATAGGCGCCTCCGACGACCTCGCTTCCGGCCGTTCGACCTTCATGGTCGAAATGACCGAAGCCGCCGCCATCCTCCATCACGCCACGGCCAACAGCCTTGTCCTGATGGATGAAATCGGTCGTGGCACCTCGACCTTCGACGGCATGGCGCTGGCCTTCGCCATCCTGCGGCACCTTATCGACAAGAACCGCTGCCTGACGCTGTTCGCCACCCATTATTTCGAGATGACCCGCCTGTCGCACGAATACAGCGAACTGGCCAACGTCCATCTCGGCGCCGTTGAGCACAACGACCGCATCGTCTTCATGCACGCCGTCGAAGACGGCCCGGCCAACCAGAGCTACGGTATCCAGGTTGCCGCCCTGGCCGGCATTCCGACCGCCGTCGTACGCGCGGCACGCAAGCAGTTGCGGGAATTCGAGCAGCGCGCCACGGTCGATCCCCTGCAACCCGACCTTTTCGCCCAGGATTTTTCGGCAGAAGCGCCGGAACCGGCCGAAGCCGAACCGCATCCGGCGCTCGGCCATCTGGCCGCCATCGACCCGGACGCCCTGACACCGCGCGAGGCACTTGATGCGCTCTATGCCTTGAAAGGTCTGCTGCGGTGAAGCGTTTCGCCCTGGCCCTTGGCCTCGTCGCCTGGATGGCACTGGCCAGCGCCGAAACCTGGCGCTTCGCCCTGATTGGCGACACACCCTATTCCGACTACGAGCGGGCAGAAGTCCCGAAAATGCTGGAAGCCATCGCCGACCGCCACGTTGATTTCCTTGCCCATATCGGTGATTTCAAGAAGGGCCAGAATCGCTGCGACGATGATCGCTTCGAAGACCGCCTGCAACTCTTCAATGCCTCGCGCGTTCCCTTTGTCTATGTGCCCGGCGACAACGAATGGACCGATTGCGCCCGACAATCCTGCGGCGCCTACGACCCGGTGGAGCGCCTGCAAAAGCTGCGCAGCCTGTTCTGGAAGGATGGTTTCTCTCTCGGCCAGACAAAGCTGGCCCTTGAACGACAAGCCGGCGAATATACCGAACACAGCCGTTTCCGGCTGGGACCGGTGCTCTTCGTCAGCCTCAACCTGCCCGGCGACGATAACCACCGGGGGAAAAGCGCCGAACCGCGGCCGGAGTTTCTCGCCAGAAACCCGGTTGTCGTCAATTGGCTGCGCGACAGTTTCGCCCTGGCCCGGCGCGAGCATCTGGCCGGGGTTGTCCTGCTCTTCCAGGCCAACCCGGCCTTCACGCATTTCAACCAGGGTCTGGCCCACGACGGTTTTCGCGACTTTCTGACGGCCCTGCGCGATGAAACCGAAAATTTCTCCGGCCAGGTCGTCGCCGTCCATGGCGATTCGCACATCAACCGCATCGATAAACCCTTGCGCGACCAGCGCGGGCGCACCCTCGCCAATTTCACCCGCGTCGAAACCTTTGGCTACCCCTTCATGGGCTGGACGCTGGGCTTCATCGATAGCGAATCACCGACCCTGTTCCGCTTCGAAAACCATCCCTGGCCGCCGAAAACGCCATAAAAACAGCCAAAAAAATGCCCGCAAACTGCGGGCATTCTTCAATCAGCGACGGGTGACAGCTTACTGGCAGCCATCCTCATCGTCGTCACCGCCATGGACATGGCCGTGTTCGATTTCTTCGGCACTGGCCGGGCGGATCGCCGTGACCGTGCAGGTAAAGATCAGGGCCATGCCGGCCAGCGGGTGATTGCCGTCGAGAACGACCTTGTCGTCGGCAATTTCGGTCACACGATAGATGATGAAATCATCGTCGCCGCCCTCTTCCGGGCCACCTTCGAACTGCATGCCGACTTCGAGTTCCTTGGGGAAATCCTTGCGCGGCTCGATCTGCACCATTTCGGCATCGTATTCGCCAAAGGCTTCGTCCGGCTGCAGCTTGACCTTGACCGACTCGCCTACCTTCTTGCCCTGCAGGGATTCCTCGATCAGCGGAAAAATGTCGTCGTAACCACCATGCAGATAAATCAGTGGCTCACGGCCTTCATCGACCACTTCGCCATCGGGATCGGTGACGTGGTAATCGAGGGTGATGACGGAATTCTTGGAAACCTGCTCGTTCATTTTGTATAGGTCCTAGTGTCGGTGGGTGTTTCCGGCGTTTCGGGGGCACGACTAAGTGCGTGAGTGAAAAAATCACTGACCGGTGTGACGGCGAATTCTACCATTTCGGCTCGCTACGCCCTAACTGCGACCCCGGCACGGGGCAGGAGGGCAAAAAAAGAGCCCCGGAATTGCTTCCGGGGCTAACCGAGGTTACTGCAGAGAGAACGGTTTGCCGTCAGGCGTAAGTTGGGGCGAAAGCGGCTTCGGGATTGGTCGCCGGACCCTTGTCGGTCCAGTACGGCGACAGCTTGCGCAACTGGGCGACAATGGGCGGCACGGCTTCGATGACGCGGTCGATTTCGGCTTCGGTGTTATAGACCGACAGCGAAAAACGGATGGTGCCGTGCGCCGCCGTGTAGGGAATGCCCATGGCGCGCATGACATGCGAGGGTTCGAGCGAGCCCGAGGTACAGGCCGAGCCCGAGCTGCCGGCTATGCCCATCTTGTTGAGCAGGAGCAGGATGGCCTCGCCTTCGATGTATTCGAAAGCGATGTTGCTGGTATTGGGCAGACGGTTCGTCACGTCGCCGGTCGGGAAGCAATGCGTGACCTGACTGAGGATGCCCTTTTCCAGCTTGTCGCGCAGGCGGCGGACTTCGGTGTTTTCAACGTCCATTTTCTGCTGGGCGAGTTCGCAGGCCATGCCGAGCGCGACGATGGACGCCGAGTTCTCGGTGCCGGCGCGGCGTCCGCGCTCCTGGTGACCACCACGCAGCAGCGGGCGGAAACGACAGCCCCGGCGCAGGTAAAGGACACCGATGCCCTTGGGCGCATGCAGCTTGTGGCCGGACAGCGAGAGCATGTCGATCTTGGTGTTCTTGAGGTCGATGGGAATCTTGCCGACGGCCTGCACTGCATCGGTATGGAACATGATGCCCTTGGCGGCGGCCAGTTCGGCCATCTCGACAACCGGGAAGATCGTCCCCGTCTCGTTGTTGGCCCACATGGCGGAAACGACGGCGACGCGGTCGTTCAACAGGGACTTGTATTCGTCCATGTCGATGCGGCCCTTTTTGTCCACCTTGAGCTTGTGGACGATGTAGCCCTCTTTCTCCAACCACTCGCAGAGCGTCAGGATGGCCGGATGCTCGACATTGGTGGTGATCACCGTGTTGCGGTCGGGCTGCGCCTTGAGCGCCGAGAGGATGGCCGTCGAGTCGGACTCTGTGCCGCAGGAGGTAAAGATGATTTCCGAGTCATGCTCGGCCCCGAGCAGCGCCTGCACCTGACTGCGTGCCTTCTTCAGCGCCTTGCCGACTTCGCTGCCGAAGGCATGAATAGACGAGGCATTGCCGAAATGCTCAGTGAAAAACGGCAGCATGGCTTCGACCACAGCGGGATCAACCCGCGTCGTGGCGTTGTTGTCGAGATAGATCGGGGTCATGGGGAGTCCTTGGTTGCTAGTTATTAGTCATTAGCTGCCAGTCATTTGTCGATAGTGGCTAGCGACTAATGACCAGCAACTCCCTACTAAGCTTCAACAGGCATGTGCGAAGACGGCAGGACCTGCACCAGTTCGCCCAGCGTTTCGATCATCTTCTGCTGGATGCCGCCGAGTGTCGCCGCTTCCATCATGCAGCCGGAGCAGGCGCCCTTGAGGTGCACATAGATCTTCTTGCCCTGGACGTCGGCCAGTTCGACATCGCCGTGATCGCGCTGGAGCATGGGGCGGACCGACTCGAGCACTTCCTCGATCTTCTTGATCTTCTGCACCAGCGTCAGCTTGGCCGATGGCGGGCGCGGGGCTTCCGGCGTGGCCGGGCAGGCGGGGGGCGGCGAGACTTCGCCGGGGCCGGCACGCTCGGCCTTGACCTTGGCGAGGATTTCCTCGATGCCTTCGTGACAGGCGGCACAACCACCGCCGGCCTTGGTGTAGAAGGTGACTTCCTCGACCGTATGCAGGTCATTGGCCTTGACCACGTCCTCGATCATCACGGCGTCGATGGCGAAGCACTTGCAGATCAGCGCGCCCTCTTCGTGGTCATCCGACCACTCCTCGCCGCGGTAGTTGGCGATGGCGGCCTGCAGGGCTTCGCGGCCCATGACCGAGCAGTGCATCTTTTCCGGCGGCAGGCCGTCGAGGTAATCGGCGATGTTCTGGTTGGAGACTTCCAGCGCCTGATCCAGCGTCATGCCCTTGACCATTTCGGTCAGCGCCGACGACGAGGCGATGGCCGAACCGCAGCCGAAGGTCTGGAAATGCGCATCGAGAATGATCTCGGTTTCCGGCTCGACCTTGAGCATCAGGCGCAGCGCGTCGCCGCACTGGATGGAACCGACATCGCCGATGCCGTTGGCTTCTTCCAGCGGGCCGGAATTGCGCGGATTGAAGAAATGTTCGCGAACCTTGTCAGAGTATTCCCACATGGTGCTGGCTCCTTAAACCGAGAATGAAGAGCCGCAGGAACACTGGGCGCTGGCGTTGGGGTTGTCGAACTTGAACCCGGTGTGGGTCAGGGTATCGACGAAATCGACGGTGACGTTGTCGACCATCGGGAAGGTCATGGCATCGACCAGCACCTTGACGCCTTCGATTTCCATTTCCCAGTCGTCCTCGGCCTTTTCGGCTTCGAGCTTCATGCCGTATTGCAAGCCGGAGCAGCCACCACCGGAAATGGTCAGGCGCAACCCGATGACGGGGGTTTCGGAACCGCGGATGAAGCGTTGAACGGCCTTAACGGCAGCGGGGGTCAGATTGATCATGGCGATTCTCCCAGAGTAGATGGGCTACTCATTGCAAGCCCTGTGCCATGCCAGCTATCGCCGCTAAGCTAATGAAATCATTGAATTGTTGCGCCGCAGCGCCTTGTCGCATTTGCGACAATCAACCGAGAACGTGTTCGTAGGCCCGACGCAGCAGATTGCGTTCGACCTCGGTCAGCTGACGCGACTCGGTGATGGCGATGAAACGGGCATGGATGTGCTCGGCGGCAGCGAACGGCGGATCGATGCCGGCAAAGGCGGCGAGGAGCACCGGCACATCGCCTTCCGGCGTATCGACCCAGGCCTGAAAATCGGCCACCGGCTCGATGGCCCCCTCGGCCAGCCCGAGATGGATTTCCGCTTCACGGACCACGGCCGTCGGGTGAAACTGGATGGTCGGCGAATAGTCCTCGTCACGCAGCGCCGACAGTGCCGGCAAGTGCTTGAAGGCGACGACGCCCGAACTCAGACAAAGAAAACGGACGCGACCGCTGGTTCCATGCTTGTGGATCAGCAATAAGCGGGGCTGAACAAGCATGGTCTATTTCATGTATTCGGCAATGACCGGATCGCCGCGAAACTTATCCGGCCGACCCCAGACCTGAACCGACTCGACATAGCTGTCGGCCCGCTCAGGATGGGGCAGCAGCACCTGATATTCGGCGAAGACGCGCCCGTCGGGAAAAAAGGTGGCCGTCCCGTAGCGCTGCTTGCCGCGCCAGGTCGCGATCACGCTGACTTCCTGCGAGTACGGGTCGGCCTGCTCGGCGAAGCTCGCCTCGGCCCACACCGGCTCATCGCCGATAGTCAGGCCGAGCTTTTCCACCTGGGCCCGCACGGCGGAGCACAGCGCCTCGCCGAACGCGGCATCAGGCAGCGCCATCACGATCAGGCCGGCGCGTAGGTGTAGCAGTCCTTCGGACAGACGCGTCCGCAGGAGCCGCAACCGATGCAGTCGGCCGGATTGGCCAGGGACATGACCATCATGTTGTCGTCTTCGTCATCGTTGTCGTCGTCCAGCTCGCGCTCGACGAGATCGAGCACATTGCGCGGGCAGACCTTGTAGCAGCGACCGCAGCCGATGCACTTGGCCTGATCGAGGCTGGTGGCAAATTGCGGCGTCCATTCGGTGCCGCCCTTGGTAAGTCCGGTAATCATGCGGGTTGTCCTTTCTGCGCGGCAGCAAGGCGGGCAGTGGCATCGGCCCAAGCCTGGCAGGCATCGTAGGTGGATTGGGAAAGCGCTGGAATTTCGTGAAAGCCCGCCGGCAGGCGGTCTTCCACGAGGTCATGCATCTGCGAAGCCCACTCGGAGGCTATCCGCTTGAGCTTCTTCACTTCCTTGTCGAGGGCGGCCAGTTCTTCGTCAGTCATGTTGCCCCCTGCCCTTACAGCCCGGCGACGTTCGGATACTGACCGATACGTTCCAGCGCAATGCCCAGCATCTTGTCGGCGTCATCCTTCATCTTGGACAGGCTGGGAAAGCCGAAGCGATGCACGTCGCGCAGGGTCTTCTCGACGGCAACCAGCTTGCCGACCGTGATGATGGCGCGGCCGAAACCTTCATGCGTCAGATGAACCAACGGCACGGCGAGCAGCTTGCATTCCTTCTCGATGAGCACGGCGATGGCGTTGTAGAAGGCCTTGACGCGGGAAATGGTCTCGTCGTCCGGGTCGCCGATCATCGGTATATTGGCCTTGCGCTCCTTGGTCAGGATGTAGGGATCGAGGATCTTTTCGACCGTCCACCCGGCATAGGTGCCATAGGTGTCCAGGGCGCGCATCTGGCGGGCCATTTCCTTGACAAAGTCGGTAGAAAAGATGGGATCGACAGCAATGGCTTCAGTCATGGTGTTACTCCTTGGGAAATGTTTTTGATAAGTTGGAAACCGGGACAAGTTGCGGTGCCGGCATCAGGCCGGGCACCAGGCCGATGGCGATGCGGGCAATGGCCAGCGCACCGAGAAAGCCGGCAATGGCGCCGAGGGCCGTGGCACCGTCGCTGCCATCGAGCAGCGAGCCAAACCAGGCGCCGAAAATCATGGCAAAGGCGGGAAACAGATAGCCGAGCAAGGCCGATAAAGTCAGGCGGCTGGTCGGCAAGGCGATCATGACCAGGTCGCCGGCCTTGATGTCGCCGCTTACCGGCAAGGTCAGCAGGGTGGCCGGACGGCCGCTGGCCATCTTGCCGATGCCGCAGCTGGCGCCCTGCCCGCAGGACGAACAGCCCGCCGTTTCCATCGCCACGATGGCCTTGCCGCCTTCAACCCGCTGGACGATGCCGCGGTGTTCGATCATGTCTGTGCTCATCCTTCCCACCCCTCTTCTTCCATGGCGGCAAAGCGATTTTCTTCCCTGGCCTTGGCCTGGGCGGCGATAGCGCGGTCTATCCAGGCCACACCGCCCTCGTTCATCGCCTTCGAAATCTGGCCCAGCAGCTCGTCAACCGCATCGACCTCATCGACGCGTATCGGCTGGATGCCCTTGGCCAGCAGCTTCTTGATCGCCGACGCGCCAATTGCCATGACGTAAACCCCGGCGCAACCGGCCAGGAAATCGACCTTGGCGCCGAGCTTGTCCTCGTTGCCATCCATCGCCTCTTCGGCAAATTCAGCGACCCCGACCAGCGTCGCCTTGTCCGGCGTCACTTCGTAGATGACGAAACCCTCGGCCGAGCCGAAGTGCTGATTGACGCGTGTGCGGTCAGTCGAGGCGAAAGCGACCTTGATCATGGCATCCGGCTCCTGCCTAATGGACCAGACCAGCTGCAGCCGACGAGATGACATGTTGTTTGCCGGCGCCATCGCGGTCGTCGGCCCAGTAGATTGATCGATAGGGTGCGAGTTCATGGTGTTGTCCCAGCATCAGGTTGGCGAGATCGAACAGGGTCTGCCGCGTGCCGCGGTAGCCCACCCAGGTGCGGGCATAACCGCCCACGTGGTCGTATTGCGGAAATCCGGCGCGCAACAGGGGAAGTCCAAGGCGACCAGCCGTCTCGACAGCATGCGAATTGGCGATGACCAGTTGCGCCTCGTTGTTCCTGGCTTCTATTTCCATATCCTCGAGATCACCGATGATGACCTTGGGAATCGGCAACGCCTCCAGGCTTTCATGCTTGTGCGTACACACCGCACTGACGATCTCGGCCCCCATGCTGGTCAGGAAACGGACCTGCATGCCGACCAGATCAGGATCGCCGGCCAGCGCGACGCGGGCAAAGCCGATCATGAAATGGCAATCCACCATGGCATCCTGCAACTGGGCTCGGTGCCGCTCGATCTTCTCGGGAACCGGCTTGCCGGAAATTTCAGCCAGCGCCTCGGTGAAGGCATCGCAATCGTCGAGGCCCATGAGTCCGGCAAAATGGTAATCGGGCACCCCTGTCCGGGCCTTCAGGATGTTGGCGGCCTTGTGCAGCGAGGGGCCGACAACCAAAGTTGCAGCCGACTCGCCCATGATCTCGATCTCCGAACGCGGCGTGCCGCCGATGGTCAGCGACGAGGTTTCAGCTTCGACGAGATGGCCGTCGAGCGAGTCACCGATGTCCGGCACGACGACGGGACGCAGCCCGAATGCTTCGATCCATTCCTTGATCGCCTCGATATCACCCGGCGTCAGCATGGCCGAGGCCAGAACATTGACCTGCTTTGCTCGCTTGCCGGCGCTCTGTCCTTCCGGCACCAGCGTCTCGATCAAGGATTCAATAGCCAGCGCGTAACCGCTTTCCAGGCAGCCGACGTAATCCGGCGTATTCACAGGGACCACGGCGACATGGTCGAATTCAGGATGGGCCACACGAAAGTCGCGCAAGGAGCGACGGATGTCGCAGCCCTGGGTTTCCGCCAGGCCGGTGGTGACCAGACCGATGATGTCAGGCTTGCTCTTGTCCGACAGCGTGCGCAGCGCCTCGATCACATTGTCGTCGGCGCCCATGATGCTCGACACCTGATCCATCGCCGTCGTCTGCAGCGGAATCGGCTCGCGGAAGTGACGTACGAAGAAGACCTTGCCAAACGCCGTGCAGCCCTGCGAGCCATGCATCAGCGGCAGACTGCGGTTGAGCCCGAGGAAAGCGAGCGATGCGCCGATAGTCTGGCTGACCTTGAGCGGATTGACCGCCAGCGCTTTCTTGGAGTGGATGATTTCAGCCATGACGACTTTGCCCGGATGGAGTTACCAGACTCACAGCAAGGAACGCGCCACCAACGAAGGTATTGAAAATCAATTAGTTGGAGAATTTACTCATGTCGTAAAAACGACAACTATCAACCCTGGAAACATTGCTTGCGGATTGATGGACTACAAATAATCAGCCATCAGGAGAAACTGAACGATGAATACGGAACAATAGATTACCGAAGCCTGCAGCCTGGCCCGGCGGCGCCAGGACGAATTGGCCTCTGGTTCGGTTTCCGGAGTTCCCGGCGAGGCAGCGTTCCAGCGGGTTGCTGCCTGAGCCGGCCAAGACCGGCCCTGCATTTTTCCTACGCCGCCAGCACAGTCCCCGGCCCGCTCTGTTTCGCCCACGGTGCCGGCTTGCGGACGGCGGTCCACACCGGGCTTTCCATGGTCAGCGCGAGCTGGCGGGCCAGTTCGCGCATGCCGTCGTAGCCGGCGTAGCCGAATTCACTTTCCTGAATGATGTCGAGGAAGGGAATGCGCGCC
>ERZ1034361.686-NODE-686-length-20486-cov-8.204028_pt1 | contig 20486 bp, 17 predicted proteins | sample MGYA00520617_ERZ1034361 | MGnify/ENA primary metagenome ERZ1034361 (study PRJEB33736, sample SAMEA104284507) | Azolla filiculoides | biome: Urban; feature: Water surface; material: Ditch water | place: Netherlands | collected 2015-10-28 | depth 0-0.1 m ...
ATGTTATCGCATTCTTTATATAAAACTTTATTTTATTCATTCGCATTTATAAATTCTAAATGAATGTCGATATAATGGGTATGAACAGCAAGAAGTAAAATGTCGTATTTTTTTACTTATTTTTTTTTGATTTATGGAACGTTACCCATTATGTTAAGCAATCTCTCTATTCGCTCACGATTAATTTTGATTATTGGTGCTATGTCGTTATTGTCTGTTGCGTTGAGTGCGCTTGGTTTATTTGGTATTCAATATAGCAATAATAGGTTGCAAACGGTTTATGTTGACCGACTTGTGCCGCTTAAAGATTTAAAAATTATTGCTGATATGTATGCGGTAAACATTGTGGATACGACGCATAAAGTTCGAAACGGCAATATTTCATGGAATGATGCCATGAAAAATGTAGAAGACGCCGAATGGATGATCAATGAAAAATGGACTGCTTATTTATCAACGGTTTTAGTGGAAGATGAAGAAAAATTAGTCGCTCAGATTAAGCCATTATTTGATTCAACTAAAATTAAAATTGATAAATTACAAGACATTCTTCAGCAAAATAATCAAGAAGCCGTTGCTGATTTTTCGATAAATGAATTATATCCCGCCATTGATCCTATTAGTGGTAAATTTGCAGAGCTTATTGATATTCAAATTGTTGTTGCAAAACAAGAGTATGAAGCAGCGCAAGCGCTTTATCATATTATTATCATTGCTTCAATTATTACGTCTTTAGTGGGTTTACTGTCGGGTTTCTTTGTTGGACGTGCCATCATTTTGAGTATTACTCGCTCAGTGGGTAACGCCCAAAAAGTGGCTATGGCGATTGCAGAGGGTGATTTAGGCTCGCGTATTGTCGTGGATTCAAATGACGAAATTAGTGTTTTATTGCATGCAATGCAAATCATGCAAGATAAGTTAAATGGATTGGTTAAAGACATTGAGAAAATTGTATCTGCCGCATTAAAGGGCGATTTTAGTCATAAAATTGATACATCAGATAAAAATGGCTATGCAAAAGATATTTCAGAATCCTTGAATCGACTTTCAGATATTACTAACACGGGATTACATGATGTGATTCGCGTGGCGGATGCGCTTTCAAAAGGCGATCTCAATCAAAAAATCACACAAAATTACAGTGGACTGTTTAGTTTAACGGCAAAAGGGGTCAATACCACCGTTGATGCACTTTCAAAAATTGTGAATGAAATTCAAGGAATGGTTGATGCTGCAGCGAATCGTGGTGAATTCAGCTATAAAATGGATTTACGCGATAAAGTCGGTTACACCAAAACGATTGCTGAATCTTTAAACCGTTTATCCAATGTCACAGATAGTGGATTAAAAGATGTTTTGCGCGTGGCAAATGCACTGGCGCAAGGGGATTTAACGCAAACCATTGATGATGAGTATCCTGGCGTGTTTGGACAAGTAAAGGTAGGTGTCAATACGACGACCGAAAACTTGAAAAACTTAATGTCTGAGATTCAAGAAATTACGCTCATTATTTCATCGGCATCCACTGAAATTGCAGCAGGCAATAATGACTTAGCGCATCGAACAGAAGAGCAAGCGGCAAGCTTAGAAGAAACAGCGTCAAGTATGCAAGAATTAACCTCAACAGTGCAGCACAACAGTGATAATGCAAAAGAGGCGAATAGTTTAGCGTCAGGTGCAACTGAAATTGCTAATAAAGGGGTGTTAGTGGTGGAAGAGGTGGTTAGTACCATGGCAAACATCAATCAATCTTCATTACGCATTGTGGATATTATTTCGGTTATTGATGATATTGCTTTCCAAACTAATATCTTAGCGCTCAACGCAGCGGTAGAGGCTGCTCGCGCGGGTGAGCAAGGTAAAGGGTTTGCAGTGGTGGCAATTGAAGTGCGTAATTTGGCGCAACGTGCTGCAAATGCAGCCGGTGAAATTAAGCGTTTAATTGGCGACTCTGTTGAACGCGTATCCGGTGGCAGTAAGCAAGTAGCCGATGCTGGTCAGACCATGCAAGATATTGTGACGGCAATTCAAGAAATGGCCAATATTATTGCCGATATTACCAGTGCATCTATTGAGCAAAGTACCGGTATTTCACAAGCGGGGCAGGCAATTAGTTCCATGGATGATGTGACGCAGCAAAATGCCGCGTTAGTGGAGCAAATTGCAGCATCATCAGAATCTCTCGAGCAACAAACCAAAAATTTAGCAAATGAATTAGCGTATTTCAAAACAGGAAATATGGATAACACGCGTTATTTAACGCCACAAAGTCCCGCTAAAGTAAAATCAACGCAAGTGAAACCGAGTGCAATTATGACAAAAGCATCTGTTTCTAAAGTGAATGAAAAAGAAGCCATTGCCCTAGTGGGTGATGATTGGGAAGAGTTTTAAAATAAAAGGTTCATTTTTACCAAAAAAACAAAAAGAGAAGCGCTATGATTGAAAATCATGGCGTTTTTTTATGTGTTCAAAAAAAATAGCGTGAGTGACCACTTTAAATAGACAGGCAATAAAAATTGCTTAGCTAGAAAGGGGTAAATAGAAGAGGAATAAATGGAGAAACAACGTTGAAATCTGAGAGGGTTGATATATGGCGTCCCCAAGGGGGTTCGAACCCCTGTTACCGCCGTGAAAGGGCGGTGTCCTAGGCCACTAGACGATGGGGACTAAATATCGTGATGATTTTAGTCAAGCCTAAACTTGAAAAACAGATTGTAAAATAAAATGGCGTCCCCAAGGGGGTTCGAACCCCTGTTACCGCCGTGAAAGGGCGGTGTCCTAGGCCACTAGACGATGGGGACTAGATTTTATTTTATAAATACATTTGGTGGAGCTAAGCGGAATCGAACCGCTGACCTCAACACTGCCAGTGTTGCGCTCTACCAATTGAGCTATAGCCCCGTATTGAATTACCCATTTTACAGGTTTTACTGTTAATGTCCAGTTTTTGTTAAAAATGGTTATATTTTTTTGCAAAAAGTATCGTAAAGACGCTATAAAAGTGAATGTAATTCGGGATAGTTTTCAATCAATTGCGCACGGAAATGGTCGATATATTGTGCATCTTGACGTAAATGACGGGCAATATTGACGCGAACTTCACGTAATACGCGCATTGGGCGACTGGTGAGAAAAACAAGTTTATCGGCTAACGCAATCGCTTCACGCAAATCATGGGTAACAAATAGCACGGTATGCGGTCGTTGTTGCCAGAGATTTTCAAGTAATAAACGCACTTCTCTTGCCATTGGCGCATCGAGTGATACAAATGGCTCGTCCATGAGTAATAAATTGGGATGAATGGCAAATGCGCGAATAATAGATACCCGCCGCCGCATACCTTCAGAGAGTTGCTTGGGGTAGGCCTCTGCGTAATTGGTTAATTGCATAAAATCGAGAAGGTGCTCAACGTGTGCTTTTTGATTGTCTGTTTGTGAGGTAAAAACCAGTTCAATATTTTCACGAACCGTGCGCCATGGTAGTAAACAAGGTTGTTGAAAAACATAGCCAATTTTAGGTGATTGCGCGGTATTGCTTAAGCGAATATCGCCTACATAATTGGCATCAAGTCCCGCAATGCTGTTGAGTAGTGTTGTTTTTCCACAGCCCGATTGCCCAACCAAGCAGACAAATTCCCCTGCACCTAAGGTGAGAGAAAAATTTTCAATCGTGGGGGTTTGCGCCCCGTGGTGGGTTTTATGGTGGATTTCAATGGTAACGTCTGTCATAGGCGCCAGCGTTTTGCAATATTGTCAATGGGTTTAAGTACGGCAAATTCAATGAGTTGAATAACGCCAACAAAGGCAATGGTATAAGCTAAAATGCTCGCAATATCAAACCATTGAAAAAACAAATGCAGTTGATAGCCCATGCCATTACTGCGGCCAAGTAATTCAACCATTAAAATAATTTTCCAAATCAGTGCAATTCCCGAACGTGTTGCGCTCATTAAAAAGGGATGAAGTTGTGGCAAAATAACGTGTTTTAGCGTTTTAAATTGACTGAATTGATAACTTTTTGCCATATTCAGTAACTCTTTATCCAACGCGCGAGTGCCTTCACGCAATGTGACAATCACATTAGGGACTTTATTGATGACGACCGCCAAAATCGCCGCAGACTCACTGAGTCCAAACCAAACATAGCATAAAATAATCGTCACTAACGCTGGCACATTAAGAAAAATAACGAGCCAGTGATCAAAAAACGCATTGAGCTTTTCGTTTCTTCCTAACGCAACGCCAATAACGCCACCTATAGTCATTGAAATAATAAAGCTCACCAGTAAACGCAGCAACGTCACGCCTAAATGATAAGGCAATTCCCCACTTTGACAATGAGCGAAAAAGACCTGCGCCACCGTTTGCGGTAGTGGTAGCAGAGAACTGTGTAAATACCACGCCAAAAGTTGCCATAGACTCAAAAAAACAAGGATGGAGAGCGTAGGCAGCGTTTTTGAAAACAAGGGTGATTACTCCGCTGTCCAGAATGTGCCCTGTGATAATTCAGGTGTTGTACCAACTTTAGGATTTAATTTATAAAGTGCGCTGTAGAGTTTCTGGGCGGCTTGTTGATTACTTATTGTCCACGCACTCACACGCCCTTCACAATAACGCTCGCGAAGTATGGGAGGAGAAAAGGGCATTTTCGTCGTCGTTTTTTGCCAAAGCGCATCATCGCTGCATAAACTGTTTTTGGCTTGCGCAGTCGCTTTAAAAAAAGCAGTTAACGCTGTTTTATGTGTATTTGCCCACGATTCCTTGAAAACATAACCCAGAGTGGGCACCGTTTCTTGAATACCTACTTTCTCTTGCAGTGCTTTGCCATCAAGTAATTGTTTATAGCCTTGTGCTTGAAGTTGCGCGGCAAAATGCCAATAGGTCAGTATGGCATCAACGCGTTTATTTTTGAGCTGTTCACTTATTAATGGAGGCGCACCAAATGTTTTTTCAGTTTTGGCGTTTAAATCGATGGCGTCTTTTTGTGCAACGGCTTGAAGTAATAACCAATTTTTATCGAGTTCACCCCCGACAATGCCTAGGCGCTTTCCTGCTAAATCCGCCACGCTTTGAATTGTGCTATCTCCTGGAACCACTAAAGCACCTGACGCCGCTGAATAGGGGTAAAGTGTGAATTCCGCACCCGTTTGCCGTGCCTGTGAAACCCAAAGCCAATCCGATACAATCATATCGACCGCACCCGATTGCAATGCAATTTTTGCAGCTTCTGCGGTAGCAACAGTTTGGACTTGTACATCAAAATCGTCGGACTTGGGTAGCACACTCAATTCCCAGTCAAGTGTCCCCGCCGTTTGTACGCCAATTTTGAATAAGGGTTTTTCACCTGCCAACGCAGGGTGAGATAGAATAAATCCTAAAGCAATAACCATACTTTTTAATTTCATAAAGCTCCCGTTTTCTGAGTGAAAATTACGCGACAAATTTTTGTAAAATAGAATCTAAAAAATTCCAACCAACGTCAGTGCAAACGTACAAATCGTCAGATTTAACCAGTAATTTTTCATGCACGCAATCACTTAATTGTGGCTCAAGGGTTGATGCACTAAGTCCGGTGACGCTTTCATAGTGTGTAAGCGAAAAACCTTGCTTTAAACGCAAATGATTCATCAAAAACTCTAATGGTAAATCCGGTTGTGAAATGCTTTCTTCAATGAATTCGTGCGATGTAATTTGTTGATAACGATCTGGATGTTTATTTTTTTGTGTTCGGATAATCTCATTGGGTAGCGCTAAACTGAGTTTGCCATGACCGCCCGCACCAATCCCCAAGTAATCCCCAAATTGCCAATAATTGACATTATGCCTGCATTGCTTGCCGCGTAAACTGTAGGCTGAGACTTCATATTGTTCAAAACGATGCGCGGCTAAAATTTGCTGACAATGTTGCTGTGTTTGAAAAATAATGTCGTCAGAGGGCAGGGTGGGCGGGTAACGATGAAAATAGGTGTTGGGTTCAAGCGTTAATTGATAAAACGACAAATGCGTTGGCTCAAGCGCTATCGCAGTACGGATGTCACGTTCGCTATGTGTTAAATTTGACTGAGGCAAGCCAAACATGAAATCCAAATTGAAATTTTCAAAGCCAACGTTATGTGCCATTTCAGCCGCTCGAATGGCTTCTTTTCCGCTATGAACGCGCCCAAGTTGCGAGAGTAGGTGATCATCAAAAGTTTGCACACCAATGGATAAACGATTGATGCCAATGGCGCGAAAATCGGCAAACTTTTCAAATTCAAATGTACCCGGATTGGCTTCAAGTGTAATTTCAATATTTTCTGCAAACGTTAATTGCGTTTGAATGCCACGCAGTAAATCATCGAGCGCTCGCGCTGAAAATAAACTCGGCGTGCCACCACCAATGAAAATAGTCTCAAGCGGGCGCGTAATCTCGTAACGCGCAATATCACGCGCTAAATCAGCGAGTAAGCAATCGACGTAATGTTTTTCAGGGAGCGCATCTTTGACGGCATGGGAATTAAAATCGCAATACGGGCATTTTTTTAAACACCACGGAATATGAATGTACAAACTAAGTGGTAACAAGGACAAATCATCAAGGTAGGTTTAGAATAGGCGCGAAGTGTAACACAAAATAGAGGAAGGCTTTATGCGCTTATTGCTAGTTGAAGATGATGAAATTTTAGGTGATGGCTTAGTGGCGGGACTGACCATGGAAGGCTACGCGGTAGATTGGCTGACAAATGGAAAATTAGCTGATGAAGCACTTCAAGTAAACAGCTATGAATTGATTGTTTTAGATTTGAATTTGCCTGATATGGACGGCATTAGCATTTTACGCGCATTGCGAGCGCGTAAAAATGAAACGCCTGTTCTCGTCTTAACGGCTAAAGATACGATTCCTGATCGCATTTTAGGGCTCGACAGCGGCGCGGATGATTTTGTGATTAAACCCTTTGATTTAAATGAAGTGTGCGCACGTTTGCGGGCGCTTGCACGGCGAAATGAAGGGCGGAGCGCACCCACTATTGATCACGCTGGCATTATGCTTGATCCTGCGTCGCATCACGTGACGTTTCAAGGGGAAAAAGTCGAGCTATCGCAAAAAGAATTTGAAATTTTGAGTTTTCTAATGAGCAATATTGGGCGTGTCATTTCACGGGCACGGCTTGAGGAAAGTTTATATTCGTGGAACTCTGACGTTGAAAGTAATACGGTGGAAGTGCATATTCATCATTTGCGTAAAAAATTGGATGCGTCCGTTATTCGCACTGTGCGCGGGGTGGGCTATATTATTGATGCAGAGGAAGAATTATGAATTATTCGCTGCGCCGATTACTCCTCTTTAGTTTGCTCAGTGCATCTATGTGCATTTGGGGGGTAACCGCTTTTTTTACTTACAAAGTGACGCGTAATGAAGTCGCTAGTTTGTTTGATGCAGAGCTTGCTCAATCCGCAAAAGTGCTGCATAGCTTTATTGAAAGTTTGCTCAAAGAAGGCTCGCTTTCTGCGCATTGGATGCAAACACAAAATGACGACCAGTTGCACGTGTATTCGCTTAAACGTAAAACGAATAAAAATCGGGCGTTTCAATTACTGGCCGATGAAGACAATAATTTACTCAGTTCAGAAACGTTGCCAAGCAGTTTAATGCGCAGTTTTGACGAAAAAAATATCGATGATCAACTTTGGGGGGTCTTTGATGATTTATTGCAAGAAAGTGCCTTAGGGCATAAATACGAGCGAAAAATTGCGTTTCAATTATGGTCGAAAACCAATGGCGTGGTATTGCATTCAGATAGCGCTCCTCTTTTTGCACTTTCTTCGGCTGATCATGGATTTAGTGAAACAACCATTGATGGTCACGTTTGGTATGTATTTAGCATTGCGAGTTCAAACGGGGAATATATTGTTCATGTTGGGCAAAAAGAGGAAATTCGCGCCCAATTAACCGATGAAATTTCATTACAGTTAGTCACCCAGTTTTTAGTGGGATTGCCTATTCTTGGTCTTGTCATTTGGTTTATTGTTGGCCATGCGCTAGCGCCACTCAATCGCCTTGAAATTGCGCTTTCACGGCGTGAAGCCAGTTATCTCAAGCCGTTGTCAATTAAGAAATTGCCTAATGAAATTGTGCCGATTGTGCATGAAATTAACACGTTATTCGTACAGCTTGAGCAGGCTTTTGAGCATGAGCGGCAATTTACCGCTGACGCTGCGCATGAGTTGCGAACACCGCTAGCGGGACTGCTCACGCAAGCACAAGTGGCCATGCGAACGGCGGACGATACAGTGCGAAATCAAGCGCTAAAGCGTATTGAGCAAGCAGTGCATCGCATGACGTATTTAGTGCAACAATTACTCACGTTTTCGCGTATCGACTCCAATACAGAATATTTAGCCAAAGCCAGTACGCAAATTGATCGAGAAATTGTGCAAGTGATTACCGAATTAGACGCAGAGGCCTATAAAAAACGCATTCACGTTGAATTTATTGAGGAAAACGTGGTGCCTATTATGACAAACACGTTGCTTATTAATATTTTGATTCGAAATATCATTGATAACGCTATTAAATACACGCCCCAACGCGGTGATATTCGCGTAAGTCTGATTGGCACGAAAACGCAGTTGTGTTTTTGCGTTGAAGATTCAGGTCCGGGTATTGCGCCAGAAGAATATGAAAACTCGCTCAAACGTTTTCATCGCTGCGTTGAAACCGCGCATACAGCGCAAGGAACAGGCTTAGGCTTTTCGATTGTGCAGCGTATTGCAGGCATTCATAACGCGGAGCTGTCGCTGGGTGAATCTGAATTAGGGGGGTTAAAGGTCAAAGTATCGTTTAATTTACCTAAAATACCACCCGAGAAAAAACGCGCTCGAAAATTGATTTTTTTTAATAGCTAAGTTGAAGTGGGTAGCCAGTTCCGTTACTCACACCAAACTCGCCAAATTAAAATGCAAAATACATCACCTAATTTTCAATATAACAGCCACAAGCAAGGTATTCTCAACGTTTTAAAGTTTAAAAGCGTTAAGAAAGCCTGCTGAATAGTGATAGGCGCTTTGTGTTTCGTGTTAAACCCGATTGGCTGTTATTTCAGTTGCAAAACATTGTAATTGTAGATTTAATAGATTGAAATATAATGAGCAATCAATTTGACAAGTTCGATTGCAAAAAATTCGAGCTATAATTTGGGATAAAAACATGAAAACAGTTCTGTTGGAAATTGAAGATAGCAGCTACAACACTTTATTGAATTTTATTAATAATTTACCCAAAAATGTCTGTCGCGTGTTAGATGACGATGATAGCTTGAGTCAACAAGAATCAGCTCATATTCAAAAAATGATGATGCAAATTGAGCAAGGAGACTATAGCGAGTTTGTGGATTGGGATACAGTAAAATCAAGCTAATGAAATACAAACTTTTAATGCACAAGGATGCGAGCAAATTTTATGATAAATGCACGCAGAATCAAAAAGATATATTTGATGAAAAAATTGCATTATTAAGAGAGAGTCCCTTAAAGCATGAGCAGTTGGACATTAAAAAATTAAGCGGACATAAAGAGCTTTATAGGTTAAAGGTTGGCGGATATAGGCTTATTTATACAGTTAAAGATAATGAATTGCTGATATTTATGTTGCTAATTGGCAATCGTGGTGATGTTTATAAGAAATTAAATTAACGCCTATTTTGTGAGTTAAAGCAACACAAAATCCTCCGCACATTGTGTAATCGATTTCATGTAACCTATTGAAAAATAATTTCAAAGCTAAAATAGCCAAAATCAAAAAATACTAAAACACTTACATGTTAAAAATTCCGCTTTGAAATTTGAGTGATATGGAGTTTTAGATTGTAGGGATAGAATATCAAAACGTTTAACATTCTATCCGACTGTTTTTTAATGCGCCTCGTCCCAATTATTGCCAACACCCACGTCAACAATCAGCGGAACAGTTAATTCTGCTGCGCTACTCATTAACGATTTTATTTTTTCAATCGCCACGTCAATATCTTGCGTATTAATTTCAAATACCAATTCGTCATGCACCTGCATAATCATTTTGACATCAATGTCACCACGTAGTAGCCATTCGTCAACGGTGAGCATGGCGCGTTTGATAATATCAGCGGCGGTGCCTTGCATTGGCGCGTTGATGGCGGTGCGCTCGGCATATTGGCGAAGTGCTGCGTTGCGCGAATCAATTTCAGGTAAATATAAACGCCGGCCAAATAAGGTTTCAACGTAGCCTTGTTCTTTGGCGAGAATGCGCGTGTCGTCCATGTATTTTTTGACACCGGGATAACGTGCAAAATACGCATTAATATACGTTTGCGCATCACTGCGCGAGACATCGAGTTGCTTGGCGAGCCCAAAAGCAGACATTCCATAAATTAAACCAAAATTAACAGCTTTTGCTTTGCGACGCAAATCAGTTGTCACGTCACTGAGCGGAACATTAAAGACTTCAGCGGCGGTGGCGCGATGGATGTCTTCACCTTGTGAAAACGCGGTGATAAGTCCTTCATCGTTTGCGAGATGTGCCATGATTCGCAATTCAATTTGTGAATAATCAGCGGCCACAATTTTATAGCCTTCAGGCGCAATAAACGCTTGGCGAATTTTGCGGCCTTCAGGACTGCGAATGGGAATGTTTTGTAAATTTGGCTCAGACGAGGATAAACGCCCTGTAGCGGTGACAGCTTGATGATAAGACGTATGCACGCGCCCCGTTTTGACGTTAATTTGTTCGGGCAATTTGTCTGTATAAGTGGATTTTAATTTACTTAGACTGCGATGTTCAAGAATCAATTTAGGGAGTGCGTAATCCTCAGCAAGCTCTTGCAGAACTGATTCATCAGTAGACGGTTGACCTTTTGGCGTGCGTTTAATGACAGGAATTTGCAATTGTTCATACAAAATCGTTTGAATTTGCTTGGGAGAGTTCAAATTAAAATTATGTCCTGCTTCATCATGGGCTTTTTGCTCTAAACTCATCATTTGCTGCGAAAGCTCCATGCTTTGATGAACGAGCAAATTATCATCAATTAATACGCCATTGCGTTCAAGTCTGGCGAGAACCGATAGAAGTGGCATTTCAAGCGTGTTATATAATTTGAGTAATTCGACCTGTGCTTGCAGTTTTGCTTGAAGTGCATGATGCAATCGAACACACACATCCGCATCTTCAGCGGCGTAATGCGCCGCCGTTTCAATGGCGATTTCAGAAAAATTGAGTTGCTTTGCGCCTTTGCCAGCCACGTCTTCATAACTAATCGTTTTTAAATTCAAATATTTCTGCGCGAGAAAATCTAAATTATGTTTTCCCGTGCTGTCGAGAACATACGACGCTAGCATGGTGTCGTCAGAAATGCCTTGTAGAGTAATGCCGTGATTGGCAAGAACGTGATAATCGTATTTAAGATTTTGCCCAACTTTATGCGCTGTTGGATTTTCGAGTAAAGGACGCAGTTTTTCTAAAACGATTTCACGATTAAGCTGCGCGGGCGCATCTGGATACGTATGCGCTAGAGGCAAATAAGCGGCTTCACCTGTTTGCACGGCAAAGGATAAGCCAACAAGTTGCGCCTGCGTGTAATCCAAACTGGTGGTTTCAGTATCAATGGCAATTAACGCAGATTGCTCTAAACGCACCAACCATGCGTCAAGTTGCGCCATGGTTAAAATAACATCGTAATGCGCGGTCGCGGTGGTTTGCAGTTCGCTAGTGAATATTGTGTCTGATTGGGGCTGTGCTTTTGGTAAATTCGCTGAGGAATGTTTCGATAAGCTATTGAGCCACGCAGAGAAACCAAATTCCACCAATAATTCTTTGAGTTGAATGTCATGAACGGGGCGACGTGTCAAATCCGCCATATTGTAAGGCAATTCTAAATCGCAGCGAATGACGGTTAGTTGCTTGGCAAGCGCGAGTTGTTCTAAATTGTCGCGTAAGTTTTCACCGACTTTTCCGGTGATTTCGTCAGCATGAGCCACTAAATTGTCGAGTGTGTCGTATTGCGCTAACCATTTTGCGGCCGTTTTTGCGCCAACTTTAGGAACGCCAGCAATGTTATCTGAACTGTCGCCTACAAGCGCAAGGTAATCGGCTATTTGATCTGGGCGAACGCCAAATTTTTCAAACACACCGTCAACAGTTAATTTTGTTTTGCTCATGGTGTCTTCGAGCGTGATGTGTTCGTTGACGAGCTGCGCCATATCTTTATCGCTCGTTGCAATGATGACATGATGCCCTTGCGTTTTGGCATAGCAGGCGAGAACACCTAAAACATCGTCCGCTTCCACGCCTGAAGCGCTAATGAGTGGAATGCCCATGGCGCGAATGAGCGCGTGGAGTGGCTTAATTTGACAGCCTAAGTCAGAGGGCATTTCTGTGCGGTTTGCTTTATATACGGGGGATAATTCGTGGCGAAAGGTTTTTGTTTTGCTATCAAAAACGACGGCAACATGCGTGGGATTGTAGTCAGTAAGCAACTTTCGTAGCATATTAGACACGCCATAAATGGCATTGGTTGGCTCTCCTTTTGCATTGGTGAGCGGCGGAATAGCGTGATAAGCACGAAAGAGAAATGAAGAACCATCAACAAGAATTAAGGGCGATGTCATAATTTTTTAGGTCATTGAAAAAGAAACATAATGCACATTGTAAACGTTAGCGCTGTCACATCGTGTAAATTCTGCGATAATAAGCGTTAATTGCAAATAAGATGCGCGATGAAAATGGCGTATTTTTTTCATTTTTCATTTAATTAACTTAACTAACTATTATGAGCGAAAAAAAATATAAACCCTGTGATTTGGTTATTTTTGGCGGTCTTGGCGATTTGTCGCGGCGTAAATTGTTGATGTCTTTATATCAACTGGATAAATCCAATTTACTTGAGCCGCAAACGCAAATTATTGCTGTTGACCGTCTGCCTGAAACACGTGAGAGTTTTACGCAAATTGCGCATAAAAGTTTACTTGAGTTTTTGAACGAATCACTTGATGACGTCGTTTGGGCGAGATTGTCTGCGCGTTTTAATTATTTGCAACTCGATATTAGTAATTTAGATGAGTTTAAAAAATTAGGCGCGGTGCTTGATCAAAAAAATCGCATTACGGTGAGCTATCTTGCCATTCCGCCATTTTTATTTAGCAATATCTGCAATGGTTTAAAACAAGCCAAATTGGTTACAAAAGACGCGCGTATTGTGATGGAAAAACCCATCGGTCACGATTTAGCCTCTTCACAAGTCATTAACGACACCGTGCAAAGTGTTTTCCAAGAATCGCAAATTTACCGTATCGATCATTATTTAGGTAAAGAAACGGTATTAAATTTACTTGCATTGCGTTTTGCGAATTCTATTTTTACAACAAATTGGAGTCATAGCACCATCGATCATATTCAAATTACCGTCGCTGAAGAAGTCGGTATTGAAGGGCGTTGGGATTATTTTGATCATTCTGGTCAATTGCGCGATATGCTGCAAAATCATTTACTCCAGATTTTGACTTTTATCGCAATGGAGCCGCCTGTTAATTTGGAGGCGCAAAGCATTCATAATGAAAAAATTAAAGTATTGCAAGCGCTACGCCCCATTGAAGATTATAACGTGGGTAAACGCACCGTGCGTGGGCAATATGCCGCAGGTTATATTAAAGGCAAAGAAGTGGTTGGCTACTTAGAAGAAGAGGGCGCCAATACGCAAAGTACAACCGAAAGTTTTGTTGCAATGCGTGTAGATATTGATAATTGGCGTTGGGCGGGTGTGCCGTTCTATTTGCGTACAGGTAAACGCATGAGCTATAAACGAACTGAAATTGTTGTTTATTTTAAACAATTGCCACACAACATTTTCAAAGATAGTTTTTATGATTTGCCGCCCAATAAATTGATTATTCATTTACAACCAAAAGAAGGAGTGGAAATTGAAATTTTAAATAAAGTGCCTGGGATTGATGGCTCAATTCGCCTTCAAAAAAATAAACTGGATTTAAGCTTTTTGAATCAAGACAAAAAGCATGTGTCGGGCGGATATGAGCGTTTATTGCTTGAGTCGATGCGAGGTAATAACACGTTGTTTATTAGCCGCGAAGAAACAGAGCAAGCATGGACATGGGTAGACTCTATCCAACGTGCATGGGGAAAACTCAGTGATACGCCAAAACCGTATCCCGCTGGCACATGGGGCCCCAATTCAGCTGACGCACTTTTAGCGCGTGATGGACGAACTTGGGAAGATTGATATCGATTTTGTGATATCAACAATTATAATGAAAATTAAAAAAAGAGAGTAAATAACGATGAACCCAATTATTCAAAATGTGACGAATGAAATTATCGAGCGAAGCTATGTGACGCGTTCAGCTTATTTAAAACACGTTGATACTTATTCAAAGAAAAAACCTCAACGTGTTGGCATGGGGTGCGCAAACTTAGCACATGGATTTGCAGCGTGTAGCGATGAAGAAAAAGCCGATTTAACGGCTGAAAGCAAAGCTAACATTGCGATTGTGACATCTTATAACGATATGCTTTCAGCGCATCAACCCTATAAAGATACGCCAGATTTGATTAAAGAAACCATTCGTCAAGAAGGCGGCGTAGCGCAGGTGGCGTGTGGCGTTCCAGCGATGTGTGACGGGATTACCCAAGGTCAAGCGGGCATGGAGTTGTCACTATTTAGCCGTGATTTAATTGCGATGACGACAGCGATTGGTATGAGCCACAATATGTTTGATGGCGGTTTATATTTGGGCGTATGTGACAAAATTGTCCCTGGACTTTTGATTGGTGCCTTGAGTTTTGGTCATTTGCCGGCAATTTTTGTTCCAGCAGGCCCTATGCCAAGCGGCCTTTCCAATAAAGAAAAAGCCCAAGCACGTCAAAAATATGCGTTAGGTCAAATCGGTCGTGAAGAATTATTAGCGGCTGAATCTGCTGCTTATCACAGCGCGGGGACGTGTACGTTCTATGGCACAGCAAATACAAATCAAATGATGATGGAAATGCTCGGTTTGCACTTACCGGGCAGTTCATTTGTCAATCCTTATACGCCGCTTCGCGATGAATTAACAAGAGAAGCAGCCCGTCAAATTCTCAAATTCACGGATTTAGGTAATGATTATCGCCCATTAGCGTATGTGATTGATGAAAAAGCGATTGTCAATGCGGTCATTGGTTTACTTGCAACAGGCGGCTCGACTAACCACACCATGCACTTAGTGGCAATTGCGCGTGCATCAGGTATCAATTTGAACTGGGATGATTTTGATCGTTTGTCAAAAGTAATTCCACTACTTGCAAAAGTGTATCCCAATGGGGCCGCTGACGTAAATCATTTCCATGCAGCAGGTGGTATGGGTGTGTTAATTAACGAACTGTTAAATAATGGTTTAATGCATGAAGACACCATTGCTGTAGCTAATAAACGTGGTATGTCAAATTATTGCCAAGAGCCACGCTTAATTGATCATAAATTAGTGTGGGAGCCTGTGCCTGCTAAATCACTTGATTTAACTGTACTCAGTACAGTTGAGGCACCTTTTGCTGCAAGTGGTGGTTTGCATGTGATGCAAGGTAATTTAGGGCGTGGCGTGTCGAAATTATCCGCTGTCTCCGCTGATCATCAAATTGTTGAAGCACCTGCTGTGGTCTTTGATGACCAAGAGGATTTCCTCGCGGCATTTAGACGTGGTGAGCTTGAAAAAGACTTTGTTGCGGTCATTCGTTTCCAAGGTCCACGCGCAAACGGGATGCCCGAACTACATAAACTCACGCCACCGATGGGCGTTTTGCAAGATAAAGGGTTTAAAGTAGCATTAATTACAGATGGTCGTATGTCGGGCGCATCAGGAAAAGTGCCTTCTGTGATTCATTTATGCCCTGAATGTGAAATGGGTGGGCCACTGGCAAAAGTTCACAATGGCGATATTATTTCACTGAATTTACAAACAGGGAATATTGATGTCTTAATGGATACCGATGAATTTAATGCGCGTGTCCCTGTTCCAAATTCTGCACGTAATCATCACATGGGCATGGGGCGCGAAATGTTTGGTCATTTCCGTTTAGGGGCGTCATCGGCTGAAACGGGTGCGTCTAATTTGTTTATTGTAGATTAATTGTTTTTTTTCGTAGGCGACACTTTGTCGCCTACGATTTCAGCATGACTGCGTGATGAACGGCATATTATTTAATGCGTTACTCGTTTTTTTTGTTTGTTCTTTTTTCTTGCAGTAGCGTATTAATCTGTTTTAACAGTTTAATTTCAATGTGTAGTTGCGCATTAATAATCATTTGTTTTTCAAGATTAAATTCTATCTGCGTATTTTGTTTGCATTGACTGGCGTCTGAATATAGCGAGCAGAAATTATTTTGAGTGCAAATAGTGTTATCCCCTATAGAATGAAAAACATTTTTATCCTCTGTGCCAAGTAATGCCGTTACATTTTCGTCAAATATTGCGGCAATTTCCTTTAATTTAGCAAAATTGAGCTTAGTTTGCCCCCGTTCAATATTACCATAACGATTAAACGACATACCGAGTCGATGCGCCATTTCTTCTTGAGACCAGCCTTTCTGCTGCCGCATAAAACGTATTTTTTCATTCATTAACATTCTGCCCCCCTCCGTTTTCTATACACAACACAATTGAGTATGCGTGCAATTGTGCGCCTGTTGATTTCACCATAACACATGTACAGTTAAAATTTATATATAAATTTTATAGAAAATATTTTCTAAATATCAAATAGTTATATGTTATTTGGTGTTGTGTGTGTTTTATTTACGCAAACGGGGGTGGGTACACAGTATGTTGAGGTTTATCACTAGTTTGACTTGGTGGTTTTACCTTTTTATCAGAGTATGCTGGCTGCTAACATCATTAAACCAATAGTGAGATTTGAGGATATGTGCAATAAAGAAGAGATGCAAGAATTAATTCACAGCTTTACACAATTACCTGAAATGTATCAACAAAATATATTAGGAGTCGTTCGTGACAAAATTAGCTTATACGAAATGCAAATGAATGTAGAACAGCTTCGAAACGGATTCACGATAGGGTTTAAAGTGCCAGAAAGTGGAATGTATCACGATGATAAGAAGAGATGACAAAATGACCATTAAAACAATCAAGTCAAAAAACGAAGAGAATCACAAAAAAATAAAAGTACGCATTAAGCTCAAGCGTCAACTTAAAAATAAGGACGCTGTGTTGAGTATAACGGACATATCCAAGGACATAGAATGAATACGTATACAGACGATTATACCGCCATTAAAAAAGTGACTGCTTCTATTTATTTTTTACAGATGTGCAGTGTTTTACTCGCAGGACTTCCGTTATTAGTAGGCGTGACGTTGAATTTTTTACATCGGCGTGATGTGCGTGGAACATGGCTTGAATCACATTTTAATTGGCAAATCAAAACAGCTTGGCTGACGGTTTTGGGGTTATCTATTGGTGGCGTGACATTTGGCACACCTATAAGTATTTTTGTCCTTGTAATTACGTTAGCTTATTTGGTATTTCGCGTCACGGAAGGTTGGAGTGCTTTAAACGCTAATAAACCCGTTGGCGAGTGACAAAATGTCAATAACCCATGAACAATGACCGTTTTATTCAAGGCATAGAAAGAGAGCAACTGATTGCACGCACCATTTTTGAATCTAAAAATGCTATTTTTGTTAGCGATGAAAAGAATTGTATTATCCGCATCAATCAATCATTTACCGATATTACCGGCTATACCATCGAAGACGTGCAAGGTAAAAACCCCCACATACTCAAATCGGGTCGGCAACACAGAGTATTTTATAAGACGATGTGGACTAAAATCAATGAAAATGGTGCATGGGAAGGGGATATTACCAATCGAACCAAGGACGGCGTGATTTATTTGGAGCATCTTTGTATTGCCGCTGTCAAAGATAAGGACGGTGTGCTAGTGAATTATATTGGCACTTTTTCAGATATCACAACCATTCAAAAAGCGGCTTTAGAAATTCAACGCCTTGCGTTCTACGATCCCTTAACGGGACTGGCTAATCGCTTACTGTTGCGAGATAGATTAAAGCAAGCACTGATACAAAGTAAGCGTCATGTTCAAAGAGGGGCATTACTTTTTATTGATTTGGATAATTTCAAATTTATCAATGATACCAAAGGCCATGATAAAGGCGATTTATTACTTAAACAAATTGCGACGCGCTTAGAAGATTGTGTGCGAAGTTGCGACACGGTAGCGCGTTTTGGTGGGGATGAATTTGTGATTATCCTTAATTCCTCGACGATTCATTCTGATATTGAGGTGGAAGAACAAGCTGAAATTGTAGGTAATAAAGTATTGTCTGTTTTTCATCAGGATTTTGATTTGAATGGATTTTATTTTCATTGCACGCCAAGCATTGGTATTGCGTTATTTGATGGGAATGAGAAATCTATTGATGAGCCAATGAAACAAGCCGATATTGCTATGTATCAAGCAAAAGAATTGGGGCGAAATCGACTGTGTTTCTTCAACCTGCACATGCAAGTGAATATTAATATGCGTATTGAATTGGAAAAAGAGTTAGTCACGGCGTTACTTGAAAATCAATTTCAGCTTTATTATCAATCTCAAATTAAAAACGGCAATCAAGTAGTTGGCGCAGAAGCGTTGATTCGTTGGCAACATCCTCGGCGTGGGTTATTGTTGCCGGATGATTTTATTGCACAGGCAGAAAAATCAGATTTAATTTTTGCTATTGGTAAATGGGTGCTCAATGAAGCGTGCGCTCAATTAAAGCGTTGGGAATTGGATACACGAACTCAATTACTGCCCATTTCAGTCAATATCAGCGCAAAACATTTTTCACAGGCTAGCTTTGTTAATCAAGTCATTGATATTGTTGATTTTCATCATATTCAGGCAAATCGCCTGAAAATTGAAATTGTAGAAAGTTTGATGATTGAGGATGTTGAAGAGAGTATTGATAAGATGAATACGCTTAGGTCTATTGGTGTACGTTTTGCCATTGATGACTTTGGGACGGGTTATTCGTCATTGTCGTATTTAACGCGTTTGCCTTTAGATCAATTAAAAATTGATAAATCATTTATTCACCATATTGGAAGAGAACCCTTTAATGGCTTAATTGTACAATCCATTATTGGTATTGCTCGAAGTCTTGGCATAGAGGTGATTGCTGAAGGAGTTGAAACGCCGGAACAATTGACTTTTTTAGACGAAAATCATTGCTTTTTATATCAAGGTTTCCTGTTTAGTTACCCCGTCCCTATTGAGGAGTTCGCGCTTACTATTAGGAGTTAAGTAAGCGCTTTGTGCACCGCCTTTATTTGCAGGGTAATGGAGGTGCATTTTTTTATGTCAAATAAAACACTTAGCACGATTAGTGCGTTTTATTCACTATCCATTACGATTAATTGCGCCTCAGCATTCGTATCACGGACATGAACAGGTGCTTTCAACAATTCAGCAAATAATCCCATGTGCGATGCTAATTCAGGAATAACAGGGATTTTCCACGATTTACCCACAACAAGTGCGAGAATATTAGTCAACCATGGGCGGTCTGAATGTGCTTGACGAATTAAAAATTCGTAAGACTGACCATCCGTATTTATCATAAAATCCTCTACCCACACATCAATCGTATCAATTTCACCATAGAGCTGTGTTTTAACATGAAATTTACGATTTTCTAAATCGAATTCAAATTCCAGTAATCGAGCAATGCCTTTGAGAATGAGGTTAGATACCCAGATAATCAAGATCGTGGGGGTTAATTTGATGGCTATTTTAATTAAAGCGGCTTTAAAACTCATATATTTTTCTCGTTATTCTTAAAAAGTTATCGCGCCATTATAAATCATTATTGCGTTGAAAATTTTAAAAGTTTGTAGAATTGAACTACTAATGAAACGAAGTTAAATACCTGTGAAGTTGGCTTTTTTTGAGAAGTTGTGAATAATTTCGGCTCTATATGAGATGTCACATAGAGCCATCTATTTTCATTTAAACGATTTTTTCTAAATGCTGAATATGTGATTCGAGTTCATTGAGCACATCGCGTTGCATACCAGTCAAATTAAGGCCGCTACGCAATTCGTGAATACGCGTGTTAATTTGTGCGATACACTCGTCTTGCTCCACTTTGCGTAAATATAATTTATTGACCATCATGCGAAACGATAAACTTAATTTGCGAAAGCGCCCACGTTCATGCGGAACGGTAAGTACGTCAAATTGTCCATCGCCCACTTGCTCGCAGAGTTCGCCTAAATTATAAAGCGGAATCGCGCTTTTGTTCGCAAGATACATTGCAATCGTCGCGCTAATGCCGCCGGCAATAATCAATGTAATTAAATTTCCGACGAAAATAAAGACACCTAGACGCTCCCATGCTTCGACAATATTAAAATAGACGCTTTGAGGGGGTTTACTGGTGATCCAATAAATCAATGCAGCGTAACTTAAACC
>ERZ1034361.688-NODE-688-length-20474-cov-3.319753_pt1 | contig 20474 bp, 17 predicted proteins | sample MGYA00520617_ERZ1034361 | MGnify/ENA primary metagenome ERZ1034361 (study PRJEB33736, sample SAMEA104284507) | Azolla filiculoides | biome: Urban; feature: Water surface; material: Ditch water | place: Netherlands | collected 2015-10-28 | depth 0-0.1 m ...
GACTTGATATCGGTGCTGTAAAGCTTCTTTCTGAAGAGATTATACGACTCAGAAAAGAGGGAAAAACCGTTATTATGATTACTCATAACTTTCACCTCTTGGATACGATAGAGCCAGATGCTGTTATCGTTATGAGTGCTGGAAAGATACTTCGTGAATGAGGACATGACCTGGTAGAACAGATACGATCCAATTGATTTGATAGCCTCTAAAAACCATGACAGAACCAAAAAATATTTCACCCCGTGAAGATGTGCTCCCATTTGGAGAGATTTCACGTGAAACCCTTGATACCAGCGACGAGGTAACTTATGCTGATATGGCACTTCCAGGAATCAACGAAGTGGTTGTACGGCAGATTTCAGCAGCGAATAAAGAACCAGAATGGATGCTAGAAAAGCGTCTTGCTTCTTTGCGCACTTATCTTTCCATGCCTTTACCGACATGGGGAGCTGATCTTTCAAAGATTGACCTGGATAGTATCTATTATTATGCCAAACCAGCAGGAGCCCATGATTCCAAATCGTGGGATGATGTTCCTGAAAAGATTAAGAAAACATTTGACCGATTGGGGATTCCAGAGGCAGAAAGAAAGGTACTTGCTGGGGTATGAGCTCAATACGATAGCGAAGTAGTGTACCATAATCTCCGACAAGAGCTTCAGGATGCTGGAGTGATATTTGAAGATATGTCTGTGGCTATTATTCAACACGAAGAACTCGTGAAAAAGTACTTTATGAAGTGTGTTCCTGCTACCGATCACAAATTCGCCGCTCTTCATGGAGCCGTCTGGAGCGGTGGAACGTTTCTTTATGTTCCAAAGGGGGTAAAAATCAGTGATCCACTTCAGGCATACTTTCGTATGAATGTGCAGTCAGGAGGACAATTTGAACACACCCTTATGATCATCGATGATGATGCAGAGGCACATTATATCGAAGGATGTAGTGCTCCAAAATACGGAACAGCGAGTCTCCATGCGGGATGTGTAGAGATATTTGTCGGAAAGAATGCATATATGCGATATTCTTCGGTAGAAAACTGGTCAGTTGATACGTATAACTTGAATACAAAGCGTTCCATCGTTGAAGCAGGAGGAAATATCGAATGGGTATGAGGAAATCTCGGTTCAGGAGTGACTATGCTCTATCCATGCTCTATATTGAAGGGGGATAAGAGTCGTGCTCGACACCTCGGAATTGCATTTGCTAATACCAACCAATATACCGAAACTGGAGCCAAGGTAATACATATCGGTGCGGATACAACCAGTGAAGTTGTATCAAAGTCACTCTCCAAGAATGGATGAGTTTCTGTATACCGTGGATTATTGGATATTCGAGCCTCAGCACATCGGGCGGTTGCAACGATTGATTGTGATGGACTCTTACTAGATGCTCTCTCTGTAAATACGACGATTCCTGATATCCGAGTAGCATCGAGTGATGCTACCGTAGCACATGAGGCAACAGTCGGGAAAATAAATGAAGATATGCTTTTTTATCTCGAATCTCATGGGATTCCAACCGATGCAGCCAAGACTATGGTAGTGAATGGTTTTCTTTCTCCACTGGTAAAAGAACTCCCTCTTGAATATGCTTCAGAAATGAATGTACTCATCAGTATGGAAATGGAAGGAAGTATTGGATAATGATTTTGAAAAGAAAATTTCGTGAAAAGCATCGCTCCCGATATAATGGGAGCGATTTTAGTATCAAATATGCCAGAATTCGAAAATCGACATTCGTTCGATGCTGGGAAACTCTCTGCAGAAAAGGAACGCCGTGAAAGAAATAAACGGGAAAAAGATGATGAACTTATACGAGAAGTATTTGAGTATTTTGATGTCCGAAAAAAATGAGTCCAAGAAGGAATTACACGTACTCGAGTTCTTGCTCTCAGAAAACGATTTGAAACAACGAAATCCCTCGATGAACTCAGAAAGCTTCTCGAGACAACCCTCCATACAAAGGAGATTACCGATGAAGATATTGCAAAGATACGTTCCATCTTCGAAAAGGTATATGAATCCTCTCGAAATGAGCTCGATAAACTCAAGCAATTCATCAATCCACTTATTGTTTCTCCTTCGCTTCGTATCGATCCTGCAGCCTATCCACTCCATGGGTGGCAGTTTGTAAAGATGCTAGAGGATCTCCCTATGGGGCAAAAGCCATTTCTCGATATAATCGCGGTAACGATAGGACTTCTCGAATCCTCATATGTTCTCGGTCGAGAATCATTTCTGATTCTTCTTGATCTCCTGAAACTTCCGTATGATGCTTGGAAAGATTGGACTTTGTATATGGATTCCAGAAAAGATAAATAATAATGAATTCATAATTGTACACTATGCAACGTTTTTTTGTGGAGTTCCCACTCCAGATTGATATGAATATAACAGATGCAAACTTACTCCATCAGATTGGTCGAGTTCTTCGATCAAAACCAGGAGATACGATTGTATTGTTTGATGGGGATGGATACGATAATGTCTATGAGATTATTCGAATCGAGAAGGCAAAAATACTCCTGAAAGGGGTGAATCGATACCAGACAATAGCAGAACCCAAGAAAGCACTTACCCTCTATCAAGCACTTCCGAATAAATATGAGAAGATAGAGTATATCCTTGAAAAAGGGGTTGAGATAGGAGTCAGTCGATTTATCTTTTTTAAGTCTGCTTATTCACAGAAGCTGATAATCACTCCTAAGAAGATTGAACGATTTCGAACAATAGCTCAAGAAGCGCTTGAACAATGTATGGGTGCACACATGCCAGAGATTCTTTTTCTGGATATGTTCGATCCGAAATATATATCATCTGAGGTATATCTTTTGACGACAGAAATGCATGGAAAAACCCTGCAAGAACTTACACCATCAAGTGATATAACTCTTCTTGTTTGACCAGAATGAGGATGGAATAAGGACGAACAAAACATGTTTTTAGAACAAACATATACACCTGTTCGAATCGGAAGAAGGATTCTTCGAACGGAAACAGCAGGAATTGTTATTGGTTTCGCACTCCTCTGGGGAAATGGATAAATGAAGAAATAGTATCAAAACACCATATATAGTGCCTCTCTTTCTTATAGAGGACAACGAGAGAAAGAAATAGATACAAAGTTTGCACATATACCTGACTTTTTCGCTCGAGAGAGCGATTTTTTTGTATACATATCCTGTTCAATTTTATGAAAATATGATAAAAAGGGTTTAATAAACTTACATTTTATGAAAAAGAATTCAATAGAAGAGTATTCCTTTTCTTAAGCGGATGAGTGGAGAGAGGTGCTATATTTTCCATAAGAACACATATGAGTCAATAGCTACGAAGTAGCACGGAATAATAAATACGACTATAATGACTATGTCTTCAATCAATTACTGATTGTGAGACACTTGAACCTTAAAAGCCCCGACCTACCGATTATAGGTAATCCAAACCTCATGGAACCTACCTGCTACAAATTCAAATAAAAACATATACATCTCTAAACACGAATGCTTCCTTTTGACAAATACATACCAATACTTTCAAGAGAGCAAGCAATTCATACCAATACACAGAGAGTATACACAAACAAACACGGTGGAGAGTCAGAACGATGTACATAATTTCGATTATGTCTAGCGTTCTGACTCTCCCAAAAAAGGCTTCTTGGGCGTAATTTTCTGAGCCTATCAGAATTGCCAAAGGTCGGTTGGGCCACACTTTATGTGTGCTGTGTCTGAGGGACACAAAAACTTGATCTTCTCTCCTCCTGGACTTATACATTCTTAGTCCGCAATGAGTGAGTGAAGACTTCTAAAATATGACCTTCCATCGTACCAACGATTGGAAGGTTTTTTTGTGCCTTCTCATCATTGCAATAGAAGGAACTTCGCATATAGTAGGATTCTTCATATCACCTTTTTATGGATATACTTCCGATTCGAACTCGTATCGATCAGATTGATACCGAACTTATAAAACTCCTCAATGAGCGATTTGCTCTCTCAGAGCATATTGCCCTCTATAAAGATGAAAGACATCTCCCAATTACTGACCTGGTTCGTGAAAAAGCACTTGTTTCTCATCTGCAATCACATGCAAAATTCCCAGTAGAACCCCTATGGCAAAGGATTATGGGAATATCAAAGACATTTCAATATGCCTTCCTTTCCAAAAAACACAACCAGCAAAACGTTGGTATTGCAATTCAAGGGGGAAAATGAAGCTTTAACGATATTGCTCTCCGTTCCTACTTAAAAACACAAAAGATCATTCCAGAAATACACTATGCGTATACGACAGAAGCAGTACTCAGTCTCTTAAATGAATGAAAGGTGATGTATGGGCAATTTGCTATCGCAAACTCGATTGGATGACTGGTAGATGAAACGATTCAAGTTCTATGAAAGTATGACTTTACCTATGAAGAACACTATGAAATCCCTATAGAACACTCTCTTTTAGCCCTTCCATGAGTTCATAGGAATGAAATAGGAATGATTATGGGCCATGATCAGGCACTTCGTCAGTGTCAATGAACCCTTCGTTCTGTATTCTCTGATGTAGAATGTATTGCTGGAACGGGTGAATATATGGATAATGCAGCGATTGCGGCTGGCATATCGGATGGAAGTATTGCTTGAAATACTGCCTGTATAGGACACCGTTCTCTTGCTGATATCTATGGACTCGAGATAATCGAAGACCATATGGAAGACAGAAAAGATAATAGAACAACATTTGTGCTTGTCCGAAAATCCTACTAGTCTCTAGCCAAGGATGGAAGTCTTGAGTTCATCAAGAAGGGTATTATATTGTTCTTCATCGACTCATAATATACATGCGAGATGAGTTCTGAGTGCTCCTTCTATCATAAGAATTTCAGCATCCTCTGTAGGCATTCCATGACTCTTGAGATAAAAAAGATGTTCGTCAGATATGCGGCTCATACTACAACTATGACCTGCTTCTACATCATTGGTAGCGATATCAAGAACAGGAACTCACTGAATAGAAGAAGTTGTGCCAAGGAGGATGTTTTTTTGATGAACGTATCCAGATATACTCTTTCCTCCTTCTGGAATATGAATAGTACCCCCGATGGTAAGTATAGATTTTTCAGTAGCAATTCCGAGAAGATGGAGTGTTCACTTTGTATTGGTACCAGAGAGGGTAACATTCATATTAAATGAACATTTATGGTTTAATTTTCCAACAATTATACCAAAGACATCAAGAGATCAGCCTCAGAGTACTTGTATATTTCGAAGAATGCTTCCACTTCTTCCAATAGAAAGAAGGGTAACATGTGCTCCGCTGGGAATCGTGATTTCGAGAGAAGAAGTATCCTCTTCTTGTGGCTTATCTACCAGGATAGTTGGCTGTCATGGAAGTATGGTATAAGGGGAAGAATTCGATATATTTTGAAGAGTTGGAGACATAGAAAAAAACAAGAAAAATGAACGCTTCCGAAGTATAGGGAAACTTTTATAAATGACAATAGGATTTCCTTGAGTTTTTTCCTCTTTTCTGGTAGCATGATAGTATATTATTCTTTTGTGAGTATGCTTATAAAAAAATTCTTCCAACTCTTGAATGAGGTGATTGCAAATAATCTTCCAGATGTTCATTTTACTGTGGGGGATGTTCCATATATCCGAAGTCCACTTGGAAACCTTCAGCGGGTTCTGGATTTTTGACCCATCGGACCAGAAACGATTCATTCCTTGATTGAACATATTCTGAAAAGGAAAATCCAAACGGATGAGGTTATTTTTGATACGGATACCGATTATACCTATATGACGACACGTTTTCGTGTGAATATATCACAAGGCGAATTCGGTAAGGCTATCGTTATGCGTCGAATCAATGATGTGCCTCCGAGTATCGAAGAAATCTATCTCGAACCTTCTCTTCTTCCTCTTCTTGCCAAAGAACAGTGACTTATTCTTATTACAGGTGCAACTGGTATGGGAAAGTCCACGACACTTGCCAGTATGATAGAATATATCAATCTTCATTATGAAAAGCATATTATCACAATAGAGGATCCGATTGAATATATTTATACCAATAAAAAAAGCCTCTTTCATCAGCGTGAACTCAATACACATACTCGTTCATTTCAAGATGCAATTAAGAGTACATTACGAGGTGATCCTGATATTATTGTGATCGGTGAAATGCGAGACCAAGAAACATTTGAAGCAGCACTTACACTCGCTGAAACGGGCCACCTTGTTCTTTCTACCCTTCATACCAATGATGCAGTACAGACAATTGACCGTATTATCTATTCATTTCCTCCGATTATTCAGTGACAGATTCGAACTCAACTTGCCTTCGTACTGAATGCTATTATCTCTCAGGTATTATTGACTCGAGCTGATGAAAAAGGAAGAGTAGCAGCACGAGAAATTCTCATCAATAATGAGGCAGTTCGGAGTAGTATTATGAGCTCAGCCTCTTCACAGATGTATGCTATCATGGAACTCTGACGAGACGAATGAATGCAACTGATGGATTATTCTCTTCTCAAGCTCTACAATTCAGGAATTATTAATAAAGATCAACTCATGATTCATCTGAAAAATCCTGATGTGTTATCCTCTTAATCTCCTATGAAGAAAACACCAAATGTCATCTTAGAAATCTCGGTTGATCGGGCAAATGAGAAGTGAGTATTTGTCGCTTCACAAATTCTCTCAACCCTTCATACTATTGTGGATACACTTCCATCGAAATGGCAATTTTGGCGTTCAAGAAAACTTCCTTGGTTTTCATTTGAAGTTGCATCGGTTGGTTGAATTATTCGATTTTTTCTTATCACCGAAGCTTCGTATCAAACCTTTGTAGAATCCCAGTTCTATGCACACTATCCAAATATTGAGATAAAAGAGGTGAAAGAATATCTTCCCGAGTGAAAGATGCTGCTTGGAAAGCCAAAATTAGCACATTTTTCATTGGAAGAAATCAAACTCTATACAACCTTAAAAGATAGAACAGAAAAAGATTCTGTTGATCCACTTTCAAGCATTACTTCTGCTCTTGTAAAGACTTCTCGGAATGATATCAGTACCTTTCGAATCGCATTTTCTCCACTTTCAGACAATGTATGGAGAACCCCAGAGAAGGTATCGATTCTTGAAAGTGGAGCCATTCCTGATTTTTTGAAAAAATATATATTCTATTCCTTCTTCTGGAAGGTGTGTCTGTATCCATTTCTCTTTCTTGCGAAGTTTATTCGATTTCTTGTCAATCCACAGCATGAAGAAGTGGGAGATAAAAAACATGCTCACTCGGATGCTCGAGATGCAACCAGTAAAACAGATGCTTTTTGATATCGAATCGAAGTAACGATTGGAAAGAATGCAACAAAAGATATTCATACCGATCGTGCCCTCCTTCGTGAGATGTCAGGATCACTGAATATATTTTCCAATCCGAAGGGGAATCGGTTTTTGTGTAAACATTTTTATACAAAAGAAGCTTCTTTCTTTCGGAAGATATCAGCTTGATATGATATTCTCAATGTTGCTGAGCTTGCCGGAATGGTCCATATGCCAACGATTTATGTAAAAACTCCTGGAATTAATTGGATTACAACTCGACGGTTTGAGCCCCCACATAATATTCCTCCTATTATAGATTGAGTAACACCGATCGGTATTGCAAATTTCCGTGATAAAAAAGAGTCATTTTGATTGATGCCAATCGACAGAGCCAGACACACCTATATTATCGGAAAGACGGGGATGGGAAAATCAACCCTGCTTGAAAACATGCTCTATTCTGATATTTTGTCAGGACGAGGAATAGCATTGATTGATCCCCATGGAGATCTTGCAGATACGATACTTGCTAATATTCCCAAGTCGAGAACCAATGATATTGTACTCTTTGATCCTTCGGATATCGATTATCCAATCGGGTTTAATATGCTCGATAATCCACGACCAGAATTGCGTCCTATCGTTGCTTCTGGTCTTGTGTCGATATTTAAGAAAATGTTTGCAGATAGTTGGGGTCCACGCCTTGAGTATATTCTACGAAATACGATTCTGACGCTCTTAATGGTTCCAGATACAACGCTCATCTCTATTCCACTTATATTAACCCATGAGGCATATAGACGAAAAGTCGTTTCCAAAATTACTGATCCGATACTGGTTCAGTTTTGGACTCAAGAATTTGAACGAATGGCACCAGCGCAAATGAGTGAAGCAATCAATCCAATCCTCAACAAAGTTGGACAATTCCTTTCTTCACCGATTCTTCGAAATATCCTTGGGCAACCGAAAAATCCATTTTCTTTGCGATGGATCATGGATAATGGAAAGATATTTATTGTAAATCTTTCCAAGGGAAAGATAGGAGAAGATGCTTCTATGTTGCTTGGTGCCATGATGGTTACGAAGTTTCAGATAGAAGCGATGACACGTGCTGATATTCCAGAAGCAGATCGAAGAGATTTTTGACTGTATGTAGATGAATTTCAAAATTTTGCAACAGAATCATTCGCAACGATCTTATCGGAAGCAAGAAAGTATAAACTTTCCCTTACGATGGCAAATCAGTATATCGCACAGATGCCAGAAGAAGTTCAGATGGCGGTATTTTGAAATGTGGGAACACTGATATCTTTTCAGGTATGATACCATGATGCACAAGTGTTGGCAGAAGTATATGGTTGAGAAGATGTGATACTTCCTTATGATCTCACAAATCTTCGAAAATATGATATCTATACGAAACTCCTTATCGATGGTATGCCATCACCCGTTTTTTCCGCTACCACCTTTAGTCCACTTCATAGTCGTATAGAAATTCCAGAACAACAAGGAAAAGAAGTGCTTCTTCGTATTAGTCGTGAGAAATATACAAAAAAACGAGACTTTGTAGAAAAAAAGATATTTGAATATGCACGAAAGATTTCTGATGATGAAAAGAAATATCAACAAGATCAGATGGCATATAAAGAAAAAATAAAAGATGACAAGCGAAAGAAAATGGATGATGAAAAGAAAAAAGCATAAAAATAAAGAGTCAAGATTTGCATTTTCCCCCGGAATACACTACAATTCTATTATATTGTAAATTCTTTTGTATGCGATTTCTCTTCCTCCTTCTCTTGACGGTAAGCTCATTTTTCTCCATTCATGGAGCGTATGCGGATTATGTACTTCCTGCTGATTCTGATGTGAAACAAAATAATGTCTCGGTTGATGGAGATGATTCTGGTGATTGGGGAAGTGCTTTTGATCGATTTTCCTCTTTTTTCTTTGATGCCTCAGACCTTTGAGCGAATGGAAACCTCATAGATAATGCTGCAACGGGTGGAATTTTTCTTTCTATTGCGATAGGAATTAAAAACCTTTTTATTACCTTGGCTGTTGTATTTCTCTTTGTTGGTATTTTGAAGCTCTTCTTCTCAGATATGAGTGATGAGTCCCGCAAGACATGGAGAAAAAGTCTTGTGTGGGTAACAGTAGGATTGATCATCATGGAACTTGCCATTACTGTTTGGGGAGTTATGTTCACGAGTGATCTTATGACTTCACCTGGAAAAGCAGCAGCCAATATCTATCTTCGAGTCATCAATGTGTTGGTACAAATCTTACAACTCTTTGCTGGATTTGCATTCATCTCTATGATGGTCTATGCATTCTATATGATAGTGACTTCATGAGGTGATGAAGAGGCTCTTAAAAAGGGGAAGCGAACGGTAATATATGCGGTGCTTGGATTTATTCTTCTCAAGACTCCATATTTTATTATACGATATACGTTTGGAAAACTAGACGATACCTGTTATGATACTCTTGCACTCGGAAGTTGTCAGGTACGGGTGAATACGGGCCTTGATGGTTCTGGAATCATCGCAGTTTTTGGCAAGATATTTGACTTTGTAAATGGATTTCTTTTTCTTTTTTGTGTTCTTTCTGTTCTCTATGCTGGTTGGCTGATTTTTACAAGTGCAGGTGAAGAAGAAAAAGTGAAAAAAGCAAAACGCATTATGCTCTATGCATTTATCGGAGTTCTGATTCTTGTGGCGAGTCTTGCTATCTTCCAATTCTTCATTATGGGTGGAAACTTTAAAAACCCAACATAAATATATTCCACATAAAAAAGAGGAGGCTGTTCGCTTCCTCTTTTTTTGATAAGACTCTTGTTTATTGCTCTATTTGCTTGCTCAGTTCTCCAGAATCATGGAGCGCCTTTATATCACTGTATCCTCCAAGACAACGATCTCAGACATAGATCTGCGGAACCGTTCGGAGTCATGATTTTTTCATGAGTTCTTGGATAATCTCTGGAGTTGAAGTGATATCAATCTCTTCAAATGCAATTCACTCTGATTTGAGGAGAGTTTTTGCCTGTACACAGTATGGGCAGTAATCTTTTGTATATATTGTAACCATAAAAAGAAGGGAATTAACGAATAATTGTAACATTTTTTAGGGCAGTCATCCCTCCTACATCGTATGCCTGAGGGTATCCAAGTTTCTGAAGAGCATCGACAGCTATTTTTGATCGACGACCACTCCGACAATCGATAGCAAGAGGGCCATCTTTTGGAAGGGTAGAAACTTTTCCAGATTCAATATCTCAAAGTTTGAGATGAATGGCTCCATCAATATGTCATAGAGCCCACTCATCATCTTCACGAACATCAACATAGAGAATGGATGAACTATGAGAGAGAGTTTGACTGGTTCAATTGGGTTCTTGCGAGGGAATATCTGAAGGAGAGGTGCAACTCCCTAAAAATAGAAGAAAGAAAATTCAGAAAATAGAGATATACATAAAAAGAATTAGAAGAAAGAAAAACGTTTTTTTGGAGCAGAACGAACGACTCGTGTGGGGTACATTTTTTCAAATGCATCCATTCCACCTTGAAGATTGTAACTCATCATCTTGTTCTCAGAAAGAAAAGAACATCCATGTGAACTTCGAGCACCACTATGGCAAATAAGGACAATTTTTTGATTGGTATTGAGTTTTGATAGGAAAACCGGAAGAGAAGAAAGCGGAACAAGAGTCGCCTCGGGGATGTGGACTTCACTATATTCTCCTGGACTTCGAACATCGAGCAGTTGAATAGTTTCGGTATCGAGCAGTTGAACAAGTTCTTTTGGTGTTATGTGCTGAAACATAGAAGAAAATAGGGGTAAATGTTAACAGGCATTCTTACAGAAATGGTCTTCAATATAACTAAGAAGTCAATGAATACGGATATCTGATATGGTATAAAATACATGGAGTCCTTCTTTTTTTGATTGCACCATTCATTCATTCTTTAACTTTTTTAGAAACTGAGAAAGTTGTGATTGTGATATCATACAAATTCACTCCAGTTGTCATACTGTTTTTTCTCCATCTATGAGACTACAGAGGATAAGAAGCCTTTTTGGATGGGAAAGAAGCTTTAAAGTAGTTGCCACTTCTTGTGATTTTCATTCTATACCTTCCATATATTATAAAAAAGTAATATAAATATATTATAAAAAAGTAATATAATGTCAATAAAAAGTATTATTTATATATAAATCAATAAGTAATGTATTATGTCAAATATAAAGTGTATCACTATTTGGAACGCTAAAAGTTATATGCTACTATGGTATATATGTGATTCTTACAAAGCATACAAAAACAAAGCATCCCGTGTGTTCTTTTCTTTTTCTTTCTCCATAGTATCAGTATTGGGGTATTTGCTGAGTGAGAAATTCATTCTCCAGCAGAACTTCCTAGTTTTTTTATGGATCAACCAGCTTCTTCGGTCCCTCAGAAACAAAAAGAATCAGTATCATGAACTTGAAAAGAAGATAAGAACCCAATAACTTCTTCTGAAAATATCTGAAATCATCATCGCATACTTTCTACGAAGAAAACGAAAGAATATATCATAGGCGATAGAGATGAGTCTTTTTATTCCTTGAGTGGAAATATTCGTACAAAAGTGCAGCGAAATACTCGTATTCAAGCTACTTCATGAAGTATGATTGATCCAAGTCTGATAGGAATTCATCCTGCCTCTGAGAGAAGTGCAGCTTTGGCTCAGAAAAAATATCAATCGGCACGTTCTATTTCTGCAAAGAAATCTTACTCTCTGACGTTTGAATTCTGAATTCCAGATTCCCATCTTATTTTTTCCCATCCAGTGGAAATGAGCGTTGATGCAGGAGATATTCCAGAAGGGACAAAAGTTCAGATCTATGTACAGCATGCAGGAGATAATGATTTTAATATTCGTTGACTTTCTATCCTTGGCGAGTGAACGTGTGATGGAAGTGGAAATACAGATACACCAAGTAATCAGTGAACAGTGGAGGCAGGAAAGGTAACATTTTATACTTGTTGAGCTTCAACATTTACTCTTGGATATGTTCCATTTGTTGATTACCCAAACTCCACTGTCTGGTCTCTTTCTACCCAATCTGATTGACAAGTTATCCTCTGAGGTCAGTTTACAACAGTTGGATGAACTGGAATGAATCGAGTAGCTCGAGTAAATACTGGATGAGCGGTTGATCTCACTTTCAACCCAAATGCCAACAATATCGTCTATACAACTACACTGCAAAGTGATGGAAAGATTCTTTTGGGTTGAGATTTTACCACTCTCCTTTGAACTGGAAGAAATCGTATAGCTCGAGTGAATACTGGAGGAACGATTGATGCTACATTTAATCCAAATGCCAATTCCACCGTCTGGTCTCTTGTACCTCAGCCTGACTGAAAAATCCTTGTTGGATGAGCTTTTACTACCCTTGCTTGAACTGGAAGAAATCGTATAGCTCGAGTGAATACTGGAGGAACGATTGATCCAGTATTTAATCCAAATCTCAATGGAACCGTCTATACCATCACGCTCATGCCAGATAATCAGATAGTACTCTGAGGGAGTTTTACTACCATTGGATGATGAGTGACAATACGCAATCGTATTGCTCGGGTTTCATATTATGGAATAGTAGATACAACATTTTCTCCCAATGTAAATAGTACTATTTACACCATGTGATTGGATGTTGATACAAATATTATAATCGGATGAGCTTTTACGACGATAAACATAAAATCTGCTCCTTATTTTGCATGGATAGGAATCAATCTCGATACAACCGATCCTGTTATTATATCACTTTCCCCTTCCGGTGGCTCCTTGCTGCCTATTGGAAATTTTCCAATTATTGCAACGTATAATGATAGTGGAGTTGGAATAAATCCAGCACAAACATCTTTAATTCTTGAAAAGTGGAATGGTGCAAGTTGGGGATGAAATATTGTCGCAACCTATCTTTCATGAGTACCAAATAGTACGATGGGAACAGGGATATTTCTTCTAAAAAATCTTCCATATGGAAAATATCGTTATATGGTTTCCGTGGGAGACTATGCTGGGAATATTCGAACGATTGGAAATATATTCTATGTAGATGAAGTAGAATTTACCATTAATACTGGATCTGTTCGTATTGGACTTATTTCTTCCGGAAATCTTGCAACATCCTATCCAAATGATGAACTTATTTTAACAGTAAAAACGGTATGAGCTGCATTTGATATTACTATGAGTGGAAGTACATTTGATGCTGGAGGACTATCCATGCCACACTGGAATGGGATGCTATGATTTTGATATGAAATTCATTCGGGTTCTTGATATATTGATACACTTTCTTCTCTCGCTTCCCAGGTTATTATAGCATCTCTTGGAAAAGATATAAATATCGATGGAAATAAGAACTCCTATACATACCATATCCAGTATGGAGCTTCCGTTGATTGAGAACAAGTTTCATGAGATTATAAGAGTAATCTTCAATTTGATATTATATTGCAGTATTAAAAAATCCCCTCAAATATGAGGGGATTTTTCTTAAATGGAATATTATTTTGAACCATGTTTTTTTCGTTCATTTTCAGTAAGCCATTTCTTACGGAGACGAAGAGAACTTGGAGTCGCTTCAACGAGTTCATCCTCACCGATATAATCAAGACAATCTTCAAGAGTCATCTTGCGAATTGGAGTGAGTCGAATTGCTTCATCGGTACCAGATGCACGCATATTTGTAAGTTGCTTATTCTTTGTAGCATTTACAACGAGGTCTCCACCCTTGAGGTGTTCACCAATAATCATCCCTTCATAGAGCTCAGTAGTTGGATCAATGAGAATTGGTCCACGTTCCTCAAGCTTCCAAAGAGAGTAAGCCATAGCAGTTCCAGGAGTTCCAGAAATCATAGAACCAACATCACGTTTTTCGATTGGTCCCTTATAGTCTTCGTAATGAGAGAAGCTAGAATAGATGATTCCCTCTCCCTTTGTTTCAATAACAAAACGAGAACGAAATCCAAGAAGACCACGAGTTGGAACCTCAAATTCCATACTTGTTACACCATTTACCGTATTCATATTTTTACAAACTCCCTTTCTTTTTCCGAGCATTTCGAAGATAGTTCCAGAACGATCTTCTGGTACCCACATAACGACGTTTTCGATTGGTTCTTGTTTTTTACTACCAGCAACTTCATGGAAGATTACTTGAGGACATCCTACTTGGAGCTCAAACCCTTCACGACGCATAGTTTCAACGAGTACAGAAAGGTGAAGTTCTCCACGTCCTGATACTACATATCCATTTCCGTCTGAACCCTCAAAATCAATCTTGAGACCCACATTCATTTCCATTTCTTTTTCAAGACGTTCACGAATCTGACGGCTTGTTACAAATTTTCCTTCTTTTCCAGCAAATGGAGAATCATTTACCATGAATTCCATCTTAAGAGTTGGTTCGTCAACATGGATCGCAGGCATAGCAGTTGCATTTGGATCACTTGATACCGTTTCCCCTACGTAAATATCAGGGATACCAGCCATAGTAATAATATCACCTGCTTCTCCTTCTTCTACTTCAATTTTCTTAAGTCCAAGAGAGGTATAAATTTTACTTACTTTTCCAGTACGGCGTACTCATTCATTTGAAATGATAGTAACACTTTGTCCCACTTTTACTTTTCCTTCTGTTACACGTCCAACCCCCATACGTCCAACATAGTTGTCATACGCAAGATTTGCGATCTGCATCTTGAATGGTTTTGTTGTATCGTTATCTGCTTCCGCTACTTTATCAATAATAGTTTCGTAGAGAGGGATAATATTATCAGAAACATCAGCAAGATTGTGTTTTGCGATTCATTCACGAGCAATCGTATACACAATACGTCCATCAGTAATATCAAGTTGTTCATCGGTAGCTCCAAGTTGAACAAAAAGATCAAAAAGCATATCAATTACTGCATCTGGTTGAGCGGTAGGTTTATCAATTTTATTGATAATAACAAGAGGCTTCAATCCAAGCTCAAGTGCTTTCTTGAGTACAAATTTTGTCTGAGGCATAGGACCTTCATAGGCATCAACTACGAGACATACTGAATCCACCATACGAAGTACACGTTCCACTTCAGAACCAAAGTCTGCATGGCCAGGAGTATCAACGATATTGATCTTAACATCGTTGTAATATACAGCTGTATTCTTTGCGTAGATAGTAATTCCACGTTCCTTTTCTTGGTCGTTGGAATCCATTACACAGGTATCAATTTGTTCATTTTCACGGAATACTCCAGATTGCTTGAGAAGAGCATCTACGAGAGTAGTTTTTCCGTGATCTACATGGGCGATTATCGCTACATTGCGGTATTTCATGAAAGAAAAATAAGGAAAATAATACTTAAAAAATGCCTTGCTTGAGAGCAAGGCCCAAAAAAGTTACAAAAATTATATAGAAAAATAGAAAAAGTAAAGTTTTATTGAAGAATAATTGACTTATATATATTTAATGCAATAATGTAAAAAATTATAACACATTTTCATATGAAAACAATTCTTCATCCCGAAGAAAATATCGGAAACATTATAGCAAGTTTTGAGGTACAAGTATGAAAACTTTCCTCAGAAATTCAAACGAAAGTACAATCACTTCTTGAAATAAAACTTCCAGAAATTATGAAGCGAAAAAATGCCTTTTTAACCCTCGATACAACAACTGATATGACATGAATTATGGTGAATTTTATGCATGATACGCTTCGACTCTTTTGTGATATTATTGCGCTTATCGATCCAACTCTGAAACATCTCTCTGCTTTTCAATGAATGTATTGGGATATTGTTCGAGGCTTTATGGCTGATATGCAGGTTCTTCCAGTATTTGAAAAATATTCGCACGAAGAAAAGAAGGCCTTTATACAACAGGCTATAAATCGTCTCACGGCTTAATTTTGTAATATAGAGAGAACATTTTGAGTTTTAGAATTCTTTTTATATAATAGAATTCATTTTTTGTATCTATTTTTTCTATGAAACTCATTTCTCAAATTCCATTCAAAACGTTAAAATCCACTCCAAGTGGTTCTGATAATCGAAGTACTGGATATCTTCTTCAGGCAGGTTTTATTCGTCAAGAACTGGCAGGGGCATATATATTTACTACCCTTGGACTTCGTGTGTTACGAAATATCGAAACAATTGTACGAGAAGAAATGAATCGCATAGGTTCCAACGAGATACTTATGACAGCATTGTGATCAAAAGAACATTGGCTTCAAGCATGAAGATGGGATGAAATCGATGTACTTTTTAAACTTCCAGCTGCCGAAGGGCGTGAATATGCTCTCAACCCGACGCATGAAGAAATTGTTACTCCACTTATTGGGGAGTTTATTCGTTCATATAAAGATCTTGAAAATTGTAGTGTATATCAACTTCAGTGGAAATTTCGAAATGAAAAACGCGCAAAATCATGACTCCTTCGAGGTCGTGAATTTCTCATGAAAGATATGTATTCATTTCATCGAAGTGCTGAAGAACTCGACACATATTTTGATGTTGTACATGCTGCCTACGATCGTGTATATGAACGATTGGGACTAAAGGATACAACATACTACACATTCGCAAGTGGAGGGGATTTTACAAAATATTCATACGAATTTCAAACCGATGTTGGAATTGGTGAAGATATGGCATATATATGTACACACTGCGGACAGTCTCATAATGAAGAAATTATTGATTCAAAAGATTTTACTTGTCTGGAATGTGGAAAAAAAGAATGCGATGTAAAAAAGGTAAGTGAGGTGGGAAATATATTCAAACTTGGGACACGTTTTTCAGATGCGTTTTGACTGAAATATCAAGACAAAGAAGGAAAAGAAAATCCGGTTTATATGGGATGTTATGGTATTGGAATATCTCGTCTTATGGGGGTAATTGCTGAAAAATTTTGTGATGACAAGTGACTTATTTGGCCAGAAACCATAGCACCATATACGCATTATATGATAGTTATGGGTGATAATCTTGAACGTGCTCGAGCCTTGGCAGAATATTTAGAAAAAGATGGTGCTCAGGTACTTATTGATGATAGGGATACTGGGTTTGGATCAAAGGCTGGAGATGCTGATATTCTTGGTATTCCATACCGTATTGTAGTATCGGATAAGACAATTGCTGCTGGTGGATATGAATTGAAATCTCGTCTGATGAATGATGTTGAAATAATTGAGATTCATGCGTAGGTTTATTGTAAAAAAAGTTTCATTTTTGTATGCTTTAATACTCTGTATTCTTCTATGAATAGGGGGTATTTTTCTTATATGGAATCGTGTAGAGTTATTAGAACCAAGTATATATCATTCCGTTTCTCTTGTCCCGTACAATCATGTAGGACTTCTGTTATGAACGAATCCAAATACGAAAGACCATGAAAATATATTTTTTCGTACACGAATAGACACCGCTGTTAAACTCTATACAGCAAGAAAGATTCGATCCATCCTCGTATCAGGTGATAATAGAAATAAGAATTATAATGAACCTGCTTCCATGTGAAAGGCTCTTATAGCACAATGAATTCCAAAAGAAGTCATTTATTATGATTATGCAGGATTACGAACATTAGATAGTATTATTCGCGCAAAAGAGATATTTTGACAAAATTCATTCACGATTATATCTCAAGATTTTCATCTCAAGCGAGCCTTATATATTGCACAATGATTCCATATCCAGGCTATCGGTTTTTCTGCTTGAGAAATTGATTTTTTTATTGCGCCACGAGTATATTTACGAGAAATTGGTGCACGATTCATGGCATATATTGACATTTTATTTCATATATGACCAAAACACCTTGGGAATACAGAGTATATTCCATAATCTTAAGAAGAATCGAAAACATCTTTTTCGCAAGAGGAGTTCTTTGTATTTTCTTTCCTTTCGCGTTACAATAGAATAGAATTTTATTCTTCAGGCATTTTCCTATGGAACAAACCATTTTTTTTGGAATATTTCTCTCAGCTATTCTTGGTGGATTAATTGGGATAGAACGAGAAACACCACATGTAGGAACAACGGATAATCATATTCTTCGTTTTGGAGGGATTCGATCCTATGCACTTATTGGAATGTTTTGAGCACTCTGTACTTGGATTGATATTTTACAGGGAACCCATATCTGGATGTTGCTCGGGGCTATTCTTTCAGGTATATTTGTTGCCATATCATATGTATATGCTTCTTTTAAAAAGGATTTTATTGGTATTACGAGTGAATATGCAGCACTTCTTGTATATCTCGTTGGATCGATTGTTATGCTTTGATATTGGAAAGTAGCTATTGTTTTTACTGTTTTTCTTATGATGGTTCTTGCTCTCAAGGAACATCTTCAGCGATGGCGCGAAAGAATTAGCCGAGAAGAGCTTGGAAATACAATAAAGTTTGCAGTTATAGCCTTTGTTATCCTTCCAATTCTCCCGGCGATGAAATTTTCTTTTGCAGAAATTTGAGCTTTTTTTCTGGATACTGGAGATATTCTGAATTTTACAATGGATCAGTGTAGAAATGGTATTGGTGCATTTTTTGAATGCGTATGGTACATGAAATTTTTTAATCCATATAGCATTTGGTTTTTTGTGGTGATTATGGCAGCAGTTGAGTACACTGGATATGTGCTTTCTAAAGTTATTGGTTCAAAATGATGAATTCTCGCTTCATGAGCTATAGGTGGGTTAGTTTCATCTACAGCAACAACAGCGGCTATGACAAAAAGAAGTGTGGATGATATTCATAATCGATATCCATATATCCTTGCAACCCTCCTTGCAAATGCAATTATGTTTATTCGTGTTATTGTTATTACCGCTTTTTTTGCTCCCATATTACTCAATACCATTCTCCTTCCAGCTATTGTCATGCTTGGGGTCTTCCTTACATCAATTTTCTATTTTCTCTATAAGTCTCATATAGAATGAATCAAAGCAAAACAAGTTCATGTTGAGCAAGAATTTGATAGCCCATTTCAAATTGGACCTGCTCTTAAATTTGCAGTATTTATTCTCTTTATTAAATTTATTTCTGGAGTTATACAATTGTTTGATATTAAGTCTTTGTACTATCTCTTGGCAGTTGTATCTTGATTTGCTGACGTAGATGCAATTACGCAAGATATGGCCACAAAAGCACATGAGGGATCAATAGGACTCTTTATTGCTGCTACATCTATTCTCATTGCAGTCATGTCAAACAATATGGTAAAATGAAGTATTGCATGGCGATTTGGTGAGAAGGAATTTGGTCGAAGTGTTCTGTGAACATTCATAATTTCGATGATATTTTGAGTAGCTGTCATTCTTCTTATGCAATTCAATATGTAATAAAAAATCCCTGAATGATTCAGGGATTTTTTATTATTTTGTATTTCGAAGTTGGTAGAGATTTCGTCCCACACGTTCTATATATTTCTTATTTTGAAGATTCATATAGATGGTTGTAGTTTTTACTTTTCGAATCTTGAGAACTCGTGCAGTAATTTCTTCTGTAGAAAGTGGAACCTTAGCTTTGTTAAATATTTCCATGATAACATCAAGAACAGTACCTGACTTGTATCCCCACTCCTTTAGAACGTAAATTCCACGTCCTATGAGTACAAATTCATTATTTCGAATAAGTTCATTATGAATAGTAGATATCTTTACTGGCTCCATAAAGTGCTCAGTAATAGCATTTGCGATTTCAATAAAGTGCATAGGTTCCTTCTTCTTCTTGAGAACATAGATAGCTTTATCTTTTAGGGTGGAAGGATTAAGAATCTTCCACTTCTTAAGTCATACATATTTTTCTTCTCCTTTCACAACATCAAGGAATACATCAAGGACAGAGTCAATCAATTCAACATCAACTTTTCCAAATTGTGCAAATAGGTTGATTTTTATCATTTCATAAAGTGTACTATTCTCGATGATATCTCCTTTCTTTTTAAGGATTTTAATAGATTCCTTATGAATCGCATCAATCAATTTTTTAAAAATCGTTTTTCATAATACAATATAACTCCATCTATTTTGTCAGCTTTGGCTTTTCTCCATAGTGCAGGCTTCACTCACAAGGATCTCTTGAAGATAT
>ERZ1034361.689-NODE-689-length-20463-cov-18.303885_pt1 | contig 20463 bp, 15 predicted proteins | sample MGYA00520617_ERZ1034361 | MGnify/ENA primary metagenome ERZ1034361 (study PRJEB33736, sample SAMEA104284507) | Azolla filiculoides | biome: Urban; feature: Water surface; material: Ditch water | place: Netherlands | collected 2015-10-28 | depth 0-0.1 m ...
ATAAAACTGCCATTTTTATTTGTGTTTAATTTTTTTCAGAGGGCGAAAATACAATTATCTATTTAATAATAAAATAGAAAAGATATATTTTCATAGATTTTTTTAAAGTTTTTGGTCTTCTCTTTGGTTTTAGATTTTAATTGTATTAATCTAATCCTCAATAATTATTTTTTATTTTGATACTTGTTGTAAAAATGTCTTCTAAAAAAAAACATTCCTAATGATACGGCTGCAATTAAAATACTTAAGAAATAGCTTTCACCATTATTGTATTTAGCAAATGCATCGTAAGCAAAAAAAGCAGCAAATGCTAAGTAAAAATATTGTACAATTTTCAAATAATTCATTATAATATTTTTTTAAAAGATTGTTTATAAATAATAATTAATCAAGTGTATTAACTTCTCCGTTGCTTTTTTGCATGTTGAAAATTTTAAAATCCTTGCTAAAGTCAACTCCCGGACCTTCAAGATAACCACCGGCTTCATCTGTATATTTGAATAATTTTTCAGTAAAAAACCATTCGTTTTTTTGATCAAAATAAAGTTGAGAAGTTTCTAATTTTTTTCCATCATGCGAGGTAATAATTACATTTCCTTGCAAATCTATAATTTCAGTTTTCTTGTAAGAAATTGCATAATCCGCAACCACAGTGCTTTTATTTCCTTTTTCATCCATTAATGTAAGGTGTATTCCTTTTGGAAATTCTGTAAATGCATTTTGAATATTGCTATAATCGAGCATTTTAGGACTCTTCAAAATGGACTTTATCTTTCCCGAATCAGTATATTTCAAATTTATAGAATCTGCTTCACCTGTTGGAATAAAAGAAGTTTCGCTAAGTTTTTGGACTTTTTTCAAATCACTTTCACATGAAAAAAGTACAATTACACAAAACAGTATAATTGCACTTTTAAATATTTTAATAAAGCTAAACGAAAAAGTCATATCCAGCTCGAATAAATTAGATTTAGTCAATTTTTCTTTTCTTGAACCAAATATCACTTAAAGAAAGACCAACACTTACATTGAAATAATTTTCTTCAATTAAATTGTTCGTAGTGGTTCCTTTTTTTCCAAATTCAAATCCTAAATTAATATTTGAAATTCCTAATGGCAATCCAAAACCAAAATTCACACCATAATCCTTAATACTTTCGTTGTTTATAACTAAACCTGTGTTTTCGTGTCTAAAACCAGCTCTATAAACTACTCTATTCCAATATCCATTGTAAGAATCATATTTTGGTATGTAATAACCTCCAATTGAAATTTTTGTAGAATTTTCAAACGTAGCACCAGTAATGTCATCAAAACGATTACCTAATTTGCTTGTGTTTTGAAATGTTATTTCAGAGCCTATTAACCATTTTTTTGCTTGACCAATTCCTGCTCCAAAAGAAAATTTACTTGGAAGTTTTAATTTTGTATCTTGAACATTGATGTCAACTGCATTTTCAGTATCTACAAATTCAGACCCGCTTGTGGTAAAAATAATATTCGCAATATTTCTAGCGTTTTTAGATGTTAAATCGCTCTCAGGACTATATGTTACACTAGAAAACAAGTCTAACTTTTGAGAAATTTTACAATTATACAACAAGCCCAAATTCAATGAGAAACCAGATATTTTTGAATTATTAAGTTCTCTCGTTCCCAACTGCACAATTGGATCAGTTATAAACTCAATATCCTTAGTATTAATATCCCCAAAATAGTAACTAAAATCAACTCCTGCACTCAGATTTGGAGTTATGTTGTAAGCAGTTCCAAAAAACACTTTATTAATATTACCATCACCAGTAAACTGTTTAGACCTTTCTAAACCATCAGGATCATCAGCAGCTTCAGTGATACTTTGAACCTTGTAACCTACTGCACTATAAGGCATTAAACCAAAAGACATCCCAAATTTACCCAATGGCAAACCAACAGCTAAATAATCTAAACTGGTTCTTTGCGCTTTTTCACTATCTGATGAAGTGTTAAAATTGGTAAATGTTGAAGTTCCTCCAATACTGAAAGTAGTAAGTTTTAAATTGGAATAAGACGCTGGATTCGAAAGATTTAAATGAATACTATCGCCAACAATACTTAATCCCCCCATAGCTTTTATGTCATGAGTTCCTTTGAATTTTACTTCACCAAGACCATAATATGAATAAGGTGAAGCTGTGTTTTCTTGAGCAAATAAGGTTGCTGATACAAGTAAACTAAAAAAGACTACAATTTTTTTAATCATTATTTTCTGTGTATATTGATAATAAGTTCAAACTTTCTAATAAGAAATTTGAATTGGCAAATATGGTGCTTTTTAATCTTTTAGCCAAAAAATCTGCGTCTCCTCCTGTTAAAATTACTGTTAAATCTTGATATTTAAGATAATATTGTGAAATAAAACCATCGATTTCGTAACATAAACCATTTATCACACCACTGTGTATCGAATTATTTGTAGAATCTCCAATAAAATTACTTGGACTAGAAATTGTTAGCAACGGCAATTTTGCTGTATAATCATGTAAACTTTTATAACGTAGTTTTATTCCTGGAGAAATTGCCCCTCCAAAATAAGAATTGTCTTTATCTATAAAATCATATGTTACACAGGTTCCGGCATCAATAATTAATCTATTTTGATTTGGAAATTTTAATGTTGCTCCAGCTGACAAAACCATCCTGTCTATTCCTAATGTGTTTGGAGTAGCGTATTTATTGATAAAAGGAAATGATGAATCATGATTAATAATCTTGATTTTTACTTTACTTTTGATTAATTCTAACACTTCAACATCTAATTTTCCAACGGAAGAATAAATAGCGTTGCTAATTTTTGGAAAAAAACTCACTATTTCTGAAATTTTTTTTAAAGCCTCTTGATGCTCAAAAACAAACAACTCAATTAGCTTATCTTCTTCAAATACAGCTACTTTAATTCTTGAATTTCCTACATCTATTGTTAAAAGCATATCAAAGTTTTTGGTTTTGCAAATATACAAATTGATTTTTTTTAATAATTGTTTTGGAAAATATAAAATAGGTTCTATATTTGCACCCGCAATCAACAAGCAGTATTGCCTTGTTTGATAAAGGTACCTTAGCTCAGATGGTAGAGCAATGGACTGAAAATCCATGTGTCCCTGGTTCGATCCCTGGAGGTACCACTTAAAGCCCTTGATTTTAAAATCAAGGGCTTTTTTGTGTCTTTTAATTATTCAAAAAACTAATTACAACGTTTTAGTTAATAATTACTTATTGTATTGAACAACAAATTCACATAAATGATATAAAAATCGGTTTTAATTTTTATTTTTGCCTTTCATTAAAACTTTAAGAAGTAAACACATGAGAACGATACAATTTAGAGAAGCAATCTGCGAAGCAATGAGTGAAGAAATGCGTCGCGATGAATCAATATATTTGATGGGTGAAGAAGTAGCTGAATACAACGGCGCTTATAAAGCCTCAAAAGGTATGCTAGATGAATTTGGACCAAAACGTGTAATTGATACTCCTATCGCCGAATTAGGTTTTGCAGGAATTGCAGTAGGATCAGCTATGAACGGAAATAGACCAATTGTTGAATTCATGACGTTTAACTTTTCATTAGTGGGTATTGACCAAATCATTAATAATGCTGCAAAAATGCGTCAAATGTCGGCTGGACAATTTCCAATGCCTATGGTTTTTCGTGGACCAACAGCATCGGCAGGTCAATTAGGAGCAACACACTCGCAAGCTTTTGAAAACTGGTTTGCAAATACACCAGGATTAAAAGTTGTCGTTCCTTCAACTGTTTATGACGCAAAAGGGTTGTTAAAAGCTGCTATTCGCGATAATGATCCTGTTATTTTTATGGAATCAGAACAAATGTATGGCGACAAAGGTGAAGTACCTGAAGGAGAATACACAATTCCATTAGGAGTTGCAGATATTAAAAGAGAAGGAACAGATGTAACTATCGTTTCCTTTGGAAAAATTATTAAAGAAGCTCATATTGCCGCTGACGAATTAGCAAAAGAAGGTATTTCTTGTGAAATAATTGACTTAAGAACAGTTCGCCCAATGGATTATGACACGATTTTAAATTCAGTTAAAAAAACTAATAGATTAGTTGTTTTAGAAGAAGCTTGGCCTTTTGCAAGTGTTGCTTCTGAAATTACTTACATGGTACAAGAAAAAGCATTTGATTATTTAGACGCACCTGTTCAAAGAATCACTACAGCTGACACCCCAGCACCATATTCACCAACTTTATTAAAGGAATGGTTGCCTAATGCACAAGATGTAATCAAAGCCGTAAAAAAAGTTACCTATAAATAAAAAATAACTCGTTATATTTGGAACTTCATCAGTAATTCGCTGATGAAGTTTTTTGTTTTTAATTATGAAAAAGAAATTAGTACTATTTACTTTGTTTTTTGCAGCAATCGCTTTGGGTCAAACCAAAGTTGGAGGGAAAGTTGTTGATAAAAAAGGTGAATCAATCCCCTTTGCTAGTGTATTCTTTAAAGATTCGAGAGAAGGTGTAATTACAGATGAAAACGGAATTTTCTATTTTGAATCTGAACAAAATTATACTGCTTTAGTTGTTTTATTTGAAGGTTATGAAAAAAGAGAAATACCTCTGAAACCAGGCTTGAATCAAAATTTAAAAATAACCTTAAAAGAAAACGAACAATTAAAAGAAATTGTTATTCATACTGGAAAAACATCTAAAAAAGACAATCCAGCACTTGATATTTTGAGAAAAATTTGGGAACGAAGAAGAAAAAACGGACTCAAAATGTTTAAACAATATCAATATGAAAAATATGAAAAAGTAGAATTTGATTTAAACACTATTGATTCAGCCTTTATGAAAAGTAAAGTTTTCAAAGGAATGGAATTTGTTTTTAATCAAATCGATACTTCAAAAATTTCTGGAAAAACGTTTTTACCTATTTTTATCAATGAAACTTTAAGTGAAGTTTATGGTGACAACGAAACTAAAAAAACAAAAGAAATTACAACTGCCAATAAAAATTCAGGTCTTGGCTCTGGCGATGGCGTAAATACTTTTATCAAAGATTTGTATGCCGATTATGATATTTATGATAATTATTTGAAATTTTTTGATAAAGATTTTGTGAGTCCTTTATCAAGAACAGGAATCAACGTATATAATTATGTGTTGTCAGATAGTATGTATATTGACAACAAATGGTGTTATAACATTGTGTATTATCCTAGACGTAAAAACGAACTAACATTTAAAGGTGATTTTTGGGTAAACGACACCACTTTTGCAATTAAAAAAATTAATCTCGAAGCAAGTAAAAGCGCTAACATTAACTGGGTAAAAGAAATTTACATCGAACAAGAATTTGAAGTGATGAATGATTCTGTTTTCTTACTTACACGAGATTACATGATGTCTGATTTTAGTTTTTCTAAAAAAGAAGAATCTAAAGGAGTTTATGGAAAACGTACTTCTCTTTTCAAGAATCATCAATTTGACAAAAAGAAAGAAGACAAGTTTTTTAAGGAAGAAGTGAATTTTTACGATAATTCGGTTTTCAATAAATCGGATGAGTTTTGGGAAGAAAATCGATTCGAAAATCTAAATAAAAACGAAGCTGGAATATACAAAATGCTCGATACTTTAAAAGAAGTTCCTCGTTTCAAACGCATTTATAATTTGGCTTCCATTTTAGGAAGTGGTTACATCGAAATTCCTAAATGGAAAATGGATTTTGGCCCAATATTTTCAACCTTTGGATACAATGATGTTGAAGGACAACGCCTTCGTTTTGGTGGAAGAACTTATTTCGGTTCAAACGATACTTGGCGCATTCAAGGTTATACCGCTTATGGTTTTAAAGATAATAAATTCAAGTATGGCATTTCTGGGAAATGGATGGTAGACAAGAAAAATAGAATTATTCTTTCTGCAGGAAACCGAAGAGATGTGGAACAAATTGGCGTTAGTTTAACCACTTCAAATGATGTTTTAGGGCGAAGTTTTGCCTCATCTTCTTTCTTCTCTAGTGGAACAAATAATAAATTAACTTCTGTAAATTTAACTACACTTGGTTTTGAAATCGAACCAGTTAAAAATTTAACCTTTCAAACCAATTTATCGTATCGTACATTGAAATCTGCATCTAATCAATTTAGCTTAGATTATTATACTGATGCAACTCAAACTACAACCAAAAGCGAAGTAAAACAATCGGAAATTAATTTTGTTACCGAATTTACTCCAAAAAGACGAACTGTAGGTTATGGTGTTGAAAGAATGGAAGTTGACAACAATTACGCACGTCTTTTCTTAAGTTATAGCCAAGGATTAAAAGGTGTTATGAATAGCGATTTTGATTATCAAAAGCTTCAATTTTACTATCGTCAACCTGTACTGATTGGTGGTTTTGGTAGATTATTTTCAACTTTGGAAGTAGGAAAAACTTTCGGTCAAGTACCATTAGGATTAATGGGTGTAATTCCAGGAAACCAGTCTTATTTCATTATAGATAACACCTATAACTTATTAGATTATTATGATTTTGTGGCTGATGAATATGCTTCGCTACATTTTGAACATCATTTTAATGGAAGATTATTTTCTAGAGTTCCACTTTTGAGAAAATTAAATTGGAGAGAAATTGTGGGTATAAAAGGTGTTTATGGAACAGTTTCAGATGAAAATCGTTTCATCAATGCTTCTGGATTAGTTTACCGTGCTCCAGAAGATATTTACTGGGAATACCATGCAGGCATAGGAAATATTTTTAAAGTTTTGCGAATTGATTTTGCTTGGCGCGGAAGTTATTTAGACATTCCAGATGCAAATAGATTTACTGTAAAAGCATCATTTGGGTTTTATTTCTAAATGGAAAAAGCAATTGCATATCTGCTTAAAAAAGAAGCTGTTTTCGAACAAATAAATCAGCAATATGGAATTCCTATTCAGCCAAAAAGAGCGCAAGGTTTTGAAACATTAGTACTTTTAATTTTAGAACAACAAGTTTCAATAGATTCTGCCAAAGCTACTTTTAATAAGTTGAAAAATGCAATTCCAATTTTTTCAATTGAAAATGTATACCGTTTTTCAGATGAAGATTTTCGTTCATGTGGAGTAAGTAGGCAAAAAACTAAATATATTAAAGCGCTTTCTGAAGCTATTTTAACAGAACAAATAAACATTGAAAGTTTAGCATTTAAAAAACCTGAATTAGTTAGAGAAGAGTTAATTAAGATTAAAGGCATTGGTAACTGGACAATTGATGTTTATTTAATGTTTTGCTTGAATTCATTAGATATAATTCCACTTGGAGACATTGCAGTTGTAAACACCATGAAAGAGCTTTTTGATATTCACACTAAAGAAGAAATGGAAATCTATGCTCAAAAATGGAAACCTTATCGTTCAGTAGCAACTTATTTTCTTTGGCATTATTATCTTGAAAAAAGAGGAAGAAAAATTACTTTTTAAAGAGTATAAAAATATATACTTTTTTTGCAAAACTCTTTTGTTTCTACTGTTTTATAGTAGTACCTTTGCAACCCTTTATTAAAATAATAGAAAATGACAGCAGATAAAGTTACTACATTTGATGTATTGATTGAGATTCCAAGAGGAAGTAGAAACAAATACGAGTATGATTTTGAATTAAAGAGAATGCGTTTTGACAGAATGCTTTTTTCGTCAATGATGTATCCAGCAGATTATGGATTTATTCCTGAAACTTTAGCTTTAGACGGAGACCCTTTGGATGTTTTAGTTCTAATTAACGAACCAACCTTTCCTGGATGTGTGATTGAAGTAAAACCAATAGGTGTTTTTCACATGGCAGACGATAAAGGTCCAGATGAAAAAGTAATTTGTGTACCTGTTTCTGACCCTATTTGGAATAAATTAAATGATTTAAGCGATGTAAATCCTCACTTAATCAAAGAAATTGAGCATTTTTTCCAAGTTTACAAAGATTTAGAAAACAAAAAAGTAGACGTAGAAGGTTGGGGAGATGTAAATGAAGCAAAAGAAATTTTGATGAAATGTACGCAACGTTTTAACGAAATTGAAAACAAACCAGAAGGATTATTTAGTATCAAATAAATTTCTGTATATCAACTAAAAAAGGCAATATTTTCTATGAATATTGCCTTTTTTGTTTATTTTTGTTAAAATTAGAATATAATTAACAAACAAAACCAAATAAACATTTTATGGAATCAATGATGATTTATGTGCCAATAGTAATGGCATTATTAGGGTTGGCATTCATGGCAGCTAAACGCGCTTGGGTTCTTAAACAAGACGCTGGCGATGGAAAAATGAAAGAAATTTCGGATTACATTTATGAAGGTGCATTAGCATTTTTAAAAGCAGAATACAAATTATTAACATTTTTCGTTCTTGGAGCAAGTGTTGTCTTAGCAATTATTTCAACAATCGTTCCAACAACTCATTGGTTGATAGTAATTGCATTTGTTTTCGGAGCTATATTTTCGGCTTATGCTGGAAATATTGGAATGAAAATCGCAACAAAAACTAATGTTAGAACCACGCAAGCTGCTCGTACTAGTTTACCACAAGCTTTAAAAGTTTCTTTTGGTGGTGGAACAGTTATGGGATTAGGAGTTGCAGGTTTAGCTGTTTTAGGATTAACCGGATTCTTTATCATATTCTTTAGATTTTTTATGAACGGAGTTTGGACATCTACAGAAGATATGACAATCGTTCTTGAAACATTAGCTGGATTTTCATTAGGTGCTGAGTCAATTGCTTTATTCGCACGTGTTGGAGGTGGAATTTATACAAAAGCTGCAGACGTAGGTGCTGATTTAGTAGGTAAAGTAGAAGCTGGTATTCCAGAAGATGACCCACGTAATCCTGCTACAATTGCTGATAACGTTGGTGATAACGTAGGAGACGTTGCCGGAATGGGTGCTGATTTGTTCGGTTCGTATGTTGCTACAGTTTTAGCGGCAATGGTATTAGGAAATTATGTAATTAAAGATATGGGTGGTAAAATCGATGATGCTTTCGGAGGAATCGGGCCAATTTTATTACCAATGGCAATCGCTGGTTTCGGAATCTTATTCTCTATCATTGGAACAATGTTAGTGAAAATTTCAAGCGACGATGCTAAAGAAGCTCAAGTACAAAAAGCATTAAACATTGGAAACTGGGTATCTATTGTTTTAACAGCTGTTTCTTGTTTCTTCTTAGTGAAATTCATGCTTCCTGAAGTTATGACAATGGAATTCTTTGGTGAAGGAACACAAAAAATTTCAGCAATGCGTGTTTTCTACGCTACTTTAATCGGATTATTTGTTGGTGGAGCAATTTCATCAGTAACAGAATATTACACTGGATTAGGTACAAAACCTGTATTAGCAATTGTACAAAAATCATCAACTGGTGCAGGAACAAACGTAATCGCTGGTTTAGCTACGGGGATGATTTCAACTTTCCCAACTGTATTATTATTTGGAGCTGCAATTTGGTCAACTTATGCTTTAGCAGGATTTTATGGAGTAGCTTTAGCTGCTTCTGCAATGATGGCAACAACAGCAATGCAATTAGCTATTGACGCTTTCGGACCAATCTCTGATAACGCAGGTGGAATCGCTGAAATGAGTGAATTACCTAAAGAAGTTCGTACAAGAACTGATATTTTAGATTCAGTTGGTAACACAACTGCGGCAACAGGAAAAGGTTTTGCAATCGCCTCTGCTGCATTAACTTCATTAGCTTTATTTGCGGCATATGTAACTTTTACAGGAATTGACGGTATTAATATATTTAAAGCACCAGTATTAGCTATGTTGTTTATTGGTGGAATGATTCCAGTTGTATTCTCAGCATTAGCAATGAATTCAGTAGGTAAAGCTGCTATGGACATGGTGTACGAAGTACGTCGTCAGTTTAAAGAAATTCCAGGAATTATGGAAGGAACTGGTAAACCAGAATACGGAAAATGCGTTGAAATTTCTACAAAAGCGGCTTTACGCGAAATGATGTTACCAGGAATTTTAACGATTGGTTTCCCAATTGCAATTGTATTGTTAGGCAAATTAGTTTATGGAGATGACAATCAATTAATTGCTGAAATGTTAGGTGGTTATATGGCTGGAGTTACGGTTTCAGGTGTGCTTTGGGCTGTGTTCCAAAACAATGCAGGTGGTGCTTGGGATAATGCTAAAAAATCATTTGAAGCAGGTGTTGAAATCAACGGAGAAATGACATACAAAGGTTCTGACGCACACAAAGCAGCGGTTACTGGAGATACTGTTGGAGATCCATTCAAAGATACTTCTGGTCCATCGATGAACATCTTAATCAAATTAACATGTTTAATTGGTTTAGTAATTGCTCCAATTTTAGGAGGTCACGGTGCTACAACTGAAAATGGCGCATGTTGTTCAAAAGACAAAAAAGAAGTTTGTCACGAAGGAAAATGCGATTTATCAAAATGTGCAACTATGACTAAAGATGAGTGTGCTAAAATGTGTGAAGAGAATGGTTGTTCTCAAGAATGCAAAGACAAATGCATGTCTCAATACGATGAAAATGGTAAATATATTGGTGATGCACATGTTCATGGACCAAACTGCAATCATGAAAAAACAAATATCAAAGACATCAAAGTAAAAAAAGTAAAAGACGCTAACGGAAAAGTAAAAGCAACAGTTACTTTAACTACAATAGTTGATGGCAAAGAAACTACTGAAGAAAAAGTTTTCGAAGGAGACGATTTAGAAGTAGAAGCAAAAATTGCTGAACTAGGAAAATAATATTTTTCGACACAAATAATGAAAACCGCGCAGCAATGTGCGGTTTTTTTATTTAATTTTAGCCAAACAAACACAACTCCAATGAAACACAAAATACTGACTTTGTTGTTGCTTATTTCTACAATTTGCTTGGCTCAACAGAATCTTAATATAATTCCAAAACCAAATTCAGTCGAAATCAAAAAAGGACATTTCGTTTTAAATAAAGAAACGGTAATCGTAGCTGATGAAGATTCTTTTGAAGCAAAGTATCTTCAAAATGAAATTAATAATAGAACAGGATTGGAATTAAAAATATCATCAAAATATCGTTCTAAAAATAGTATTCAATTTGGTATTAAAATTCATGATACTACAAATTTTGACAGAGAACAATATAATATTGAAGTTTGGAAAAATAAAGTTCATATTTCTGCCTTTTCACATCAAGGTATTTTTTATGGAATCCAAACTTTAGTCCAAATGATTCCTTATGAAAAATCAAATGAGATTAAATTAAATGAAATTTCTATTTTGGACCAACCTAAATTCAAATGGAGAGGCATGCATCTCGACGTTTGTCGTCATTTCTTTCCAAAAGATTTCATCAAAAAATACATTGATTATTTAGCGATGTACAAGATGAATACCTTTCATTGGCATTTAACCGATGACCAAGGTTGGCGCATCGAAATCAAAAAATATCACAAATTAACTGAAGTAGGCGCATGGCGAAATGGTTCCATGATTGGACATTACACCGACCAAACGTTCGACGACATTCGCCATGGCGGATTTTATACACAAGATGAAATAAAAGAAATTGTAGCTTACGCCAAAGAACGACACATCACCATCGTTCCAGAAATCGAAATGCCAGGTCACGCTTTAGCAGCATTAGCTTCGTATCCAGAATTTTCATGTACAGGCGGACCTTTTGAAGTGGGAAAAACTTGGGGCGTTTTAGAAGATGTTTTTTGTCCAAAAGACGAAACCTTTACTTTTTTAGAAAATGTGTTGACAGAAGTGATTGCGTTATTTCCCTCTGAATACATTCACATCGGTGGCGATGAATCTCCAAAAGTGCGTTGGAAAAGTTGTCCGCATTGTCAAAAAAGAATCAAAGATGAAAACTTAAAAGACGAACACGAATTACAAAGTTATTTCATTCAAAGAATCGAAAAATTCTTGAATAGTAAAGGACGAAAAATCATCGGTTGGGACGAAATTTTAGAAGGCGGATTAGCACCAAACGCAGCCGTTATGAGTTGGCGCGGTACCGAAGGAGGAATCGCAGCAACCAAACAAAAACATTTCGTAGTGATGTCGCCAGGTTCACATTGTTATTTTGACCATTATCAAGGCGAACCTAAAAATGAACCGATTGCTTTTGGCGGTTATACCAATGTCGAAAAAGTGTATTCTTTCAATCCTATTCCAAAGGAGCTTTCCGAAGAACAATCGAAATATATTTTAGGTGCTCAAGCCAATCTTTGGACAGAATATATCAACACACCAGGGCATGTTGAATACATGCTTTTCCCAAGAATAGCAGCGCTTTCCGAAGTAGTTTGGGGAACATCCAATCCAAAAGAATATAAAGAATTCGAAAAAAGATTGATTTCACATTTTGAAATCTATGACAAAAAAGGAATCAATTACAGCAAAGCCATTTTTGAAGTAACTTCCAAAGTGCAACCTGCCGAACACGGAGTAGCTTTCGAATTAAAATCAGCAAATCCAAACGGCATCAAATATACAACTGATGGTTCAGAACCGAATACGAATTCTATTTCTTATGAAAAACCAATTCTAGTTACTAAAAATCAAACCATTAAAGCAGCTTATTTCGAAAACGGAAAAGCAAAAAGTGCCGCTATCGAACAACCATTTTTCATCACAAAATCAACGGGTAAAAAGATTGAATTGGTACACCAACCGCATGAAAATTATGGAATCGGAGGCAGTTTTACTTTGGTAGACGGAATGAAAGGAAATCCTTCAAAATTCGGAAGAGATTGGTTAGGGTTCTGGGGAAAAGACATGAATGCCACTATCAATTTAGGAAAAACTGAAACGATTTCAAAAATCAGCATAAATACACTTTCATCAGAAGGAAGTTGGATTTATTATCCAAAAAGCATCGGAATTTCAGTTTCAAATGATGGAGAAAATTACTATTCTACTGCGATTGTTTCTTCCAAAGAAATCAAAGAAAACAAAGGGAAAATTGTAGTGAAATTTGACAAACAAAATGTTCAATTTATAAAAGTCATCGCAGAAAACAACGGAATCATTTCAGATGGAAATCCAGGAGCAGGTTCCAACAGTTGGTTATTTGTAGACGAAATAAGTGTAGAATAATGACAAACAGAAGAAATTTTTTAAAGACAACCGCATTAGCAACTGCTGGCGTAGCGTTTCAGACTTTTAATGGAAAATCTGAAGAAGCAGAAATCGATATCAATTCAGGAAAAGTGAATAAACCAATTGTGCTTTCCACTTGGCGTTTTGGAATTGAAGCCAACGAAGCCGCTTGGGAAGTGCTGAAAAATAAAGGTCGCGCTTTAGATGCTGTAGAAGCTGGAGTAAAAATTCCAGAAGGCGATCCAAATGAAAGAAGTGTAGGTTACGGAGGTCGCCCAGATAGAGATGGTCGCGTAACATTAGATGCTTGTATCATGGACGAATTTTCGAATATTGGTTCAGTAGCGTGTTTGGAACACATCAAACATCCTATTTCTGTAGCAAGAATGGTGATGGAAAAAACGCCTCATGTGATGTTGGTTGGTGATGGCGCTTTACAATTTGCTTTATCGCAAGGATTTCAAAAGGAAAATTTATTGTTAGAAGCTTCCGAAAAAGAATGGAAGGAATGGCTAAAAACCAGTGAATATTTACCAAAAGCCAACATCGAAAATCACGATACTATCGGAATGATTGCTTTAGATGCGCAAGGCAATTTATCTGGAGCTTGTACAACTAGCGGAATGGCATTCAAAATGCATGGAAGAGTGGGTGATTCTCCAATTATTGGTGCTGGTTTGTATGTGGATAATGAAATTGGAGCCGCAACCGCAACAGGCCACGGAGAAGAAGTGATTCGAATTACGGGTTGTCATTTGGTAGTAGAGTTAATGCGTCAAGGGAAATCGCCACAAAAAGCATGTGAAGAAGCTGTGATGCGAATTGTGAAATTGACTCAAAATCGAGGAAAAAATTTAAAAGATATCCAAGTTGGATTCATTGCCTTGAATAAAAAAGGAGAATATGGTTCATATTGTGTGCAAGGTGGCTTCAATTATGCCGTTCACGATGCAAGTGGAAATAAATTAATCGATGCGAATTACTTTTTGAAATAATGAAAAAAATCGAAATCGCTTGTTTTAACCTTGAATCTGCTCTAATTGCACAAAAATATGGAGCCGATAGAATAGAATTGTGCGCAGATATGTTGGTTGGCGGCACAACTCCAACAATTGAAACGATTCAACAAGCTCGCAAAAATCTAAGTATTGATTTATATGTGATGATTCGCCCAAGAGGAGGTAATTTTGTTTACTCAGAAACAGAATTTGAACAAATGAAATCAGAAATCGAAACCATCAAAAAGTTAGGAGTCAATGGATTTGTCTTCGGAATTTTGATGGATGATAGAACAATTAATGTCGAACAAAATAAAGACTTAGTGGAATTAGTAAAACCATTTCCATGTACTTTTCACAGAGCTTTTGATGCCGTTTCGAATTGCGAAAAAGCATTGGAAGATGTCATTTCTTGTGGATTTTCAACTATTCTGACTTCTGGAACTTTTCCAAATGTGATGGAAGGAAAAGAAGTTTTGAAACAATTAGTCATTCAAGCGAAGAATCGAATCGAAATCATGCCCGGTGGCGGATTGCGTTCGACCAATATTTCAGAATTAAATGAAATGGTAAATGCGAATTGGTATCATTCATCCGCTATTACCGATGGAAGTGAAATTGCAAATCCTGTGGAAATTGTTCAACTAAAGAATAAACTCCAATCTTAAATGAACTGTTTTAATTTTAAGCTTTCACTCTAAAAATTTATATGACTTATATGTTTAAAAAAATATTCTTGTTTTTGATTCTAATTTGCTGTTCGGTTTCAGCACAAACTTCCTATCGCAATTTGTCATCAGAAAACTGGACATTCAACAAACATAACGAAGCAAAAAAATACAAGGCAACCATTCCTGGAACTGTTCACACGGATTTATTTCAAAACCAATTAATTTCTGATCCTTTTTTTGGAGCTAATGAAAAACAATTGCAATGGATTGAAAATGAAAATTGGGAATATGAAACACATTTCACAATTTCAGAATCCGAATTAAAAAATCAAAATATCGATTTGGAATTTGAAGGTTTGGACACGTATGCAACTGTTTTTTTGAACGGAAAAGTAGTTTTAGAAGCTGATAATATGTTCCGAAAATGGACTATTTCTACTAAATCGCATTTGAAAAGAGGAACCAATCATTTGAAAGTAGTTTTTCATTCTGCAGTTCAAAAAGGAAAAGAAGAAGCAAAAAAATTGCCTTATACCTTACCCGAAAAAGAACGTGTTTTTGTTCGAAAAGCGCAATATCAATTCGGTTGGGATTGGGGACCAAGATTTGTAACGGCTGGAATTTGGAAAAAAGTTCAATTGAAATTTTGGAATTCGGCTAAAATAGAACATGTAAAATACGAACAAAAAGTATTGAATGAATCTGTAGCCAATTTGGATTTTATTTTTACCATTCACGCAGAAAAATCAGGAAAATACCAAATCAAATTAGGTCAAAAACCATTTCCATTTGTGTTGAAAAAAGGACAAAATGTAGTAAAAGTTCCAGTAACTATTCAAAATCCAATTTTATGGTGGTGTAATGGTTTGGGTGTTCCACATCAATATTTATTTCAATTTGAATTAGAAAAGAATAATAAGCGAATTGAACAAAACGAATTGAAGATAGGTTTACGAACCATAGAATTAATCCAAGAAAACAAAGAACAAGGAAAAAGTTTTTATTTCAAGTTAAATGGAAAATCGGTTTTCATGAAAGGTGCTAATGTGGTTCCGCCTGATAGTTTTTTACCACGAGTTTCCGATTCCACTTATTTTTCTTTAGTTGAAAATGCCAAAAAAGCGAACATGAACATGCTTCGCGTTTGGGGAGGAGGCGTTTATTTTGATGATGCGTTTTATGAAGCTTGCGATGCTAACGGAATTTTGGTTTGGCAAGATTTTATGTTTGCGTGTTCGATGTATCCGGGCGATGAAAAATTTGTTGGAAATGTAAAACAGGAAGTAATTGATAACGTAAATCGCTTGCAAAATCATCCAAGTCTTGCGATTTGGTGTGGTAATAATGAAAATGATGAAGGTTGGCACAATTGGGGTTGGCAAAAACAATTCAATTATTCCAAAGCCGATTCGACTCAAATTTGGAACGACTACAAAAAAGTTTTTCACGAAATGATTCCGCAGACATTAGATAGTTTGCTTCCAAAAGAAAAGAATATTTATTGGTCGTCTTCGCCGTCGATTGGTTGGGGAAGAAAGGAAAGTTTATTGCAAGGCGATTCCCATTATTGGGGAGTTTGGTGGGGAAAAGAACCATTTGAAATTTATGAGAAAAAAGTGGGTCGATTTATGAGTGAATATGGTTTTCAAGGTATGCCTAATTTGGAAACTTTACAAAAAGTGATGAAAAAAGAAGATTTGAATTTCAATTCCGAAGCTTTTAAAAATCATCAAAAACACCCAACAGGTTACGAAACCATAAACGAATATATGGAACGCGACTATGTGGTGCCAAAAGATTTTGAGGATTATGCTTATGTTTCTCAATTACTACAAGCTCGCGGTATGAAAACCGCAATTGAAGCTCATCGAAGAACCAAGCCTTATTGCATGGGAACACTCTATTGGCAATTCAATGATTGTTGGCCAGTAACGTCTTGGAGTTCGTTAGATTATTATGGAAATTGGAAAGCATTTCATTATCAGGCGAAACGAAGTTTTGAAAACATACTTTTATCTTTTGAAATGAATGTTAATAGAGGTAATAAATATTTTGTTATTAATGATGGTTTACAAAATTATGCAGGAGAATTAAAAGCTGAAATTAGAAATTTTAACGGTCAACTTTTATGGAATGATTTAACGTATTGTAAAGCTGATTCTAAATCAATAAACATTGCAATAACTTATCCATCTATTCCTTTAGATAAAATTGATACGCAAAATTCATATTTAAAAATGGAATTTATTTCAGATGAAAATCATTGGGAATCAAATTTCTTTTTCGAAAAACCAAAAAATTTAAAATTATCAAAACCAAACATTCAAATTAAAAATATTGACGAGTTAACCATTGAAATTTCTTCGGATGTTTTAGCTAAGGATGTTTTTCTGTCTTCCGAAAACAATACTTTTTTTGAAGATAATTATTTTGATTTGTTACCGAATGAAAAGCGAATTATCAAATTGTCCAAAGCTGCAAAAGAGATAAAAGTGAAATCGTTATTTGATATAATGAAATAAAAAAACGCCTCAAATGAGACGTTTTTTGCTAAAATAATCCGTTTAATCTTTTAGAAATATACTATTTCACTTTTTTAGTGATAGTTTGACCATTAGTTAATGTAGTTTTCACAAGTAAGGCTTGATTTGTAGCAGTTAGTTTAGAAACAATCATTTCTTTGTCGTTTACTTTGTCGTTGTGATATAGTTTTCTACCTAATACATCAAATATTGTAATTTCTTTGATGTTTTCAGTAGCAGTAATTGCAATACCATTTGTTGTAGTGTAAACTGTAATATTGTTTTCATTCACAAAATCTTCATTGGCTAATGTGTTTTTGTACACCACTTCAAAACGGTCTGTAAAAGTTCCGTCTTGTGTTGTGAACGAATAAGGTGTTTGTTTGACATCATGGATGCTATTGTTGTATTTGTCTTTAATAAATACATCTTGAGTTGTAAATAATCCATCAACATTTTCAATAGAAATAGAATATGTTCCTGGAGTTAACACTTTTAATCCTAATGCAACAACATCAGTATTTTCAAATTCTGCTCTTCCTTCAATAACATATTCCTTATTATCGACTAATGTATACAACATTGTATTTTGGGTTTCAAACGCTTTTCCATCAATACCAATATCAAATCCATTAGTTGCTTCAGGAATATATCCAATTAAAATTTGATTATATGCATTATTTGTATCCGTTAAATTTAGTCTGAAAATATTTTTTTCTGCTAAATTTTCTGTTTTGAAAAATTGCGTGTTTTTTACATCATATCTTAATGCATTATGAAACCAAGCATTAATGTTTTCGGAAGAATAAACATAAAAACCTTGACCTGCTTTTATTGTACCGTCAGGAATTTGACCACCTGCTGCTGCTGCAACTCCTCCTAGTGTTGTATAAGACGCATAATTATTTACTGGATAAATCCCACCAACAGCTTGAGCTGTATGTGTCCAAAAATAAACTGTTTCAATCGTTCTGTTTAAACCAATAAAATGACTTGCTTGCAATGTTGCTGGATATGGATTTCCTAATAAATTAAATCCAATATTTATGGAAGGAAAATATTCATCATTATTTGGAGTCCCAGAAAAGTTTCCTAAAAAAGAGCTAGCCACAGTTGATGACCAATTGTTTGGTGCTCTTATCAAATATCCTTTTGCTCCAATAAAGCTATTTACCGTTGGATTCACTGAACTATATGCTGTGGTTGGTGTGGTACCAGAAGTAACATATTCATAAAAACGATTCGTGAGTGTTTGAGGGGAAAAAGCTAGAAGGTTTTGGTTATTTACTGGTGTTGACCAAGCCGTGTAATCTAATCTTAAAATCGGGGCGCTTTCCTTTAGCAATGTTACTATTCCTGTATTTGGTACGTGATTAATCTGAACTAAATTGGCATTATTCTGAATTGTAAAACTTGCTGTTGTAGCAACATTTATTTCCCTGACTATTGTGAAAGTATGATTTGATTGTAATATAACTTGAGCTGTGCCATTTATTGTTAATGAACATGCTGATAAATCTCCGATAGATGTATAATTTCCCGAAAACACTGCCTTTATATCTTTATTTGGAATCCCGTTACTCCACGATGAACCGTTCCAAATTGTAGTAGTTGTACACGACAAAGTATTCCAAGTATCTGGAGCTTGTGGACCACCCCAAATTCTAGTTGCTAAATATGGATTATCAATAAAAGGATTTCTATTTCCTTGAATTGATTGTAAGGTATTGTTTCTAATTCTTTCAAAATCACTTACTGGATCTTCTTCATTCCATTCTAAAAAAATATCTGGCATATCTACATTGTAAGATGTTGCACCAGAACCAACATTAGTTGCTAGACATCTCGTGTTATAACGCACATACATATACATCATCATTCGAGCTATATCTCCCTTCCATTCATCACCCGGATACCAATAAATACCTACAGGACCCGCATCTCCTTCTCCATCAGCATAAAGTCTATTTCCTCTATCTGCATTAAATGTAACATCAGCTGCTCTAATATGATGTGCATCAGTTCCTGGACCAGCAGATGATGTTACTAAAGCTGGTGTTCCTAATGAAAGTGCATAACAATGCTCCCTATTCCATGCCCCTGTTGGACATGATGTACTGCAAATATTTGCAACATCATCTAATCTGTCATTTTTATAAATAGCATCAACATCATTGTATCCATAAATTAACAATACTTGAGCTGAATTTAAAGGATTTTTATCTCCAGCTTGCAATGCATCCCAGACGTCTGTGGTTGCAGCTGTATAAGGCAATTGTGTGGTATGAGTGGTTGTAATTAAACTTGCTAATTGTGTTTTTAGAGTATTACCCGTTTGAGTAAAATCTATTGAACTATAATATGCTGGAATTTGTGCATAAGTAGAAAATGATAAAAGCAAAAAAAGTAACTTTATTTTCATGTTTTTTAAAATTTGGGGAAACCAAGGTAGTAAAAAAAAACAAAAATAAAGAGATACTTTTCTTAAGATTTTTTTATTTTCCGTTATAAGTATTCATGGTATTGTTAAGTCCTGCCAAAGCAAATGATTTTACAATTTCTGCACTTAACTGTAATCGTTCTTTTAGTTTTTCTTTTTCTTCAATATCCCATTCACCTAAAACGTAGTTAACTTGCTGCCCTTTTTTAAAAGCGTCACTGATACCAAATCTAAAACGTGGATATTCTGTTGAATTTAATAATAATTGAATGTTCTTAAGTCCATTATGTCCTCCGTCGCTTCCTTTGGTTTTAATTCGGATGGTTCCAAAAGCTAAATTCAAGTCATCGGTGATAACCAACATATTTTCTTTTTCGATATTTTCCTTTTCTAGCCAATATTTTACAGCCTTACCGCTAAGGTTCATGTAGGTGTTTGGTTTTAACAACAGTAAGGTTCTTCCTTTGATTTTTAACTCGGCTATTTCTCCTAATTTCACTGTTTGAAATGAAATCCCTTCTTGATTAGCAATATAATCTAAAACTTTGAAACCGATATTGTGTCGTGTATTTGCGTATTCTGAGCCGATATTCCCAAGCCCAACAATTAAGAATTTCTTCATTGGAGTAGTGTCTTCTTGTTTGTTTTTCTTAAATAGATGTAAAAACCAATTCATGCTGTAAAAGTACCACAAAGTTTAGAAA
>ERZ1034361.690-NODE-690-length-20460-cov-3.233773_pt1 | contig 20460 bp, 16 predicted proteins | sample MGYA00520617_ERZ1034361 | MGnify/ENA primary metagenome ERZ1034361 (study PRJEB33736, sample SAMEA104284507) | Azolla filiculoides | biome: Urban; feature: Water surface; material: Ditch water | place: Netherlands | collected 2015-10-28 | depth 0-0.1 m ...
ACTTTTGTCTAAGGAATTTAGTCCAATAAAATATTGGGCTGTAATTCTGGCGACCAGTACAGCAGGAACTACTATGTCCGATTTTATGGACCGATCTTTAGGTCTCGGGTACGCAAAAGGCTCTTTGATTCTTGTTTTTTTATTGATTATCATTTTGTTTATTTGGTACAGAAAAGAGAAATCTTTATCTGTCACCCAAATAAATTCTCGTAACGGTGAGCTCTTTTATTGGACGGCTATTTTGTTTTCAAACACATTAGGAACGGCACTTGGAGATTTTCTTGCGGATGATTCCGGTTTGGGATTTTCGGGCGGCGCAATCCTAATCGGTAGTCTTTTGATTTTAATTGTTTTAGCATATTTTTTTACTGCTGTATCCAGAATATTCTTGTTTTGGACAGCATTTATTTTGACAAGACCATTTGGAGCAACTTTTGGAGATTTATTGATGAAACCATATGAAAAAGGAGGCTTTAATTTTGGCACGATTGGTTCCTCAGTCTTTCTTTTTACAATCCTTTTGGTTCTGGTAATAATTGCTACGATTAGAAATAAAGCTTTAAAAAAAAGTAATGATCAAAACAGTTTGACCTGATATAAATTTTCGATATTTTAGCTTTCTTTATAGTATACGCCAAATGCAAACCATCTCTGAAGCCGCTGCCTACACTTTACGATTCATCAATCAAACCCACCGATCCGTTTTTTTGACCGGTAAAGCCGGAACTGGGAAAACCACGCTTTTGCGGGAAATCATACAAACCACACATAAAAATACTGTAGTTGTTGCACCTACCGGAATTGCTGCCTTAAACGCTGGTGGTGTTACCATTCACTCAATGTTTCAGTTGCCTTTTGGCGGATTTATTCCTGATAATTCTTCGCCGCAATTTTCCCAAAACACCAAATTTGAAACGAAAGCTACTTTGCGCAGGCATTTCAAAATGAGTGGTTTGAAGAAATCTGTAATCAAAAACATGGAGTTATTAATCATTGATGAAGTAAGTATGCTCCGTGCTGATTTACTTGATGCAATGGATTTTATGATGCAGACCGTTCGTAAAAAAAACACTCCTTTTGGTGGAATTCAAGTGTTATATATTGGTGATTTACTCCAATTACCGCCTGTAATTCGGGATGAAGAATGGAAAACATTGCGCACGTATTACAAGGGAAAATTCTTTTTTCATTCGCATGTTGTGCAGCAAAATCCGCCATTGTATATAGAATTGTCTAAAATTTTTCGTCAAACGGACGATGCTTTTATTTCGGTTTTAAATAATTTACGGAACAATCAAATTACAGCCGAAGACATTCAAGCTTTAAATCAATATGTTAAGCCAGATTTTGATTTGAAAGCCAATAAAGGATACATTACTTTAACGACTCATAATGCCAAAGCAGATTCTATGAACGCTCAGGCTCTTGAAGATTTAGAAGGGAAATTAGTCAAATACAATCCTGAAATTACAGGCGATTTTCCGGACAAAATATTTCCTGTAGAGGAACAATTGCAACTTAAAGTTGGCGCACAAATCATGTTTGTAAAAAACGATTTGTCGTTTGATAAAAAATTTTTCAACGGAAAAATGGGAATTGTCAAATCGCTTTCAAGTCATGAAATTCTCGTTCATTTTCCGGAAGAAAATAAAACTATTGAAGTCGAAAAGTACGAATGGCAAAACATTCGCTATAAAGTAGATGAAATGACCAAGGAAATAGAAGAAGAAGTTTTAGGCACTTTTGTTCATTATCCTATAAAATTGGCTTGGGCAATAACCGTTCACAAAAGTCAAGGATTGACGTTTGACAAAGCTGCGCTTGATGTTTCGCAAGTTTTTCTTCCCGGACAGGCATATGTTGCATTGTCGCGTTTACGCTCTTTAGAAGGGCTTATTTTGCTTTCGCCGCTACGAATGAATGGTATTTCAAATGATCAGGATGTGATGGATTATTCGTTGAACAAAGCTTCCGATTCTTTTTTAGAAAACGCCTTGCATTTTGAAACCAAGAATTTTATTCACAACTATCTCATTAACACTTTCGATTGGTATGATTTAGCACAAGAATGGCGCAATCACAGATTTAGTTATTCTGAAAATTCAGAAAGTTCGGCTAAATCAAAACATGCCATTTGGGCAAAAAATCAGTCGGAATCTATAGAACAACTTTTGGAGCCATCCAAAAAATTTATTTTACAATTGAATAAACTTTTTGCCTCAGAAACCGTCGATTTAAATCATGTTTCAGAACGAATTGAAGCGGCTTTCAATTATTTTATGGCTCCGATGGATGCATTGGTTTACCAAATCCTTTGGAAGATAGAAGAAGTCAAACGCACCAAAAAGGCCAAAGCTTTTTATGATGAATTAATGGTGCTGGAAGAGTTGCAAACTAATGCTGTTTTGCGTCTAATGAAAGCCAGATTGTTAATTGAAACGGTGGTTTCTGGTGCAACTATTTCAAAAGAGAAACTAACTTCGCCAGCAATAAAGCAGTATAAGATTAATATGACCGAAGCCATTCTTGAAGAATTCAAAAAGGTAAATATCACCTTAATCGAGGACGAAAAAGACATAGAACGCTACACTGCCAAAAAAGCAAAAACCAAAGAACCTAAAAAATCTACTGTTCAGGAAACGTATGAATTATGGGTTCAAAAAAATTCTATACAAGATATTGCCACCATAAGGGTGCTGACAAAACAAACTATTTATTCGCATTTTGTAAAATTAATTCAGACCAAAGCGGTTTCTATTTCAGAGGTTTTGCCGGAAGATAAGATTCAAGAATTAGCGGACGCTTTTTTAGGATATAAAGAAGAATCCCTGAATGCTTTAATGGAAAAACACAGCGACAAATTTACTTGGGATGAAGCCAGAATGTATAAGGCAAGTTTAAATTAAAAACAAATCAGTTGAAATGACTTTAAACAAAAAACCTATTCGGTTAAGAATAGGTTTCGTTTTTTATAGTGATTGAATCAAAATCCAAGCTTCAGGATTTAGTGTTTTCTGAATTTCATTTTTTACTTTCTCTGCTTCGGCAAATGTTGAAAAACTTCCGTAAAGTACCGGAAAAAGGCCGTTTTTATTTGGAGCAATACGTTTCGCTTTGTAGCCTAAACGAGTTAAACGATCCAATTCATTTTCTGCATTTTTTTCATTTCTAAAAGCACCGGCCATAATATGATACGGTAATTTATTTTCTTTTACAGAAAGCGTTACAGCAGGTATTGGCGTTTCGATAAAAAAAGTAGCTTGTTGAATCTTGTTTTGTACTTGTTTTTGTACTGATGTTTCTACCAGAATAGTTTCGGTAGCGATTTGATTTTGGTAAATTGGGTAACCAATGCTTCCTGTTAATCCTAACCCCAGGACAAAAATAGCGGCGTATTTTAAATATGGATTTGTTGTTCTTGTTTCTGGAACGAAATCAATAACTGCATCTTTATGCTCAATCGCTTCAAGTTCTTTTTCGAAAATTTCTCTTTTTACAAGCGGAGAAACAAAAGGACTTAAACCAAATGAATTCGTCAGATAATTGGTGTTATCGTAAGGTGTAAAAATCAAATTATTATCTCCATTCAAAGTAAGATCACCTACATTTTTGATTGAAAAAAGACCGTTTTCCTGCAACGCTTTTTTCCAAGTAAAAACTTCATATTGAATCGCACTTACGGCATATTCATAAGATGTTTTTTCGGCTTGAGCAATATGATTGGCTAGTAAACCATCATTATTTTTCAAATAAGCATTGAAAGAAATCATTTTTTTTGGAGGAGAAAATGAGTTGGTATTTTCATTTAATTGTGCCGATTGGATTTCGGTCAAAAAAGCTCCAAAACCCGGAACGGTTACACATTGATAACGGTATAAAAGCTGCGCGATGTAAAGTTCGATTTTCATAGTAACAAAGTTATACAACCAAAATACTTATCAAAATTTTATTCACAATTGTTATTAACAATCGGCTTTAAATTTTATACATTTCAATTTCAAATAGTTATTTAAAAGCCGTTCTGTCTGCAATCGAAAAATAACTTTATTTATCTTATAAATGTAATAAAAAAGCTATCTTTAGATGGAGAAAAAACAACTGTTTATGGCATTGAAATCATAAAAAACAGTTTGATAAGTAACCATACGGTATAATTTTATTTATGATAGAACAAGATTTATTTCATTTATTGGCCTTACAAAGAGTAGAAGGAGTGGGCGATATAATGGCCAAAAAATTACTGACTCTTTTTGGTAATGCCGAATCTGTTTTTAAAGCAAAAGCATCGCAACTAACCGCAATTGATGGCGTAGGTTCGGTTTTAATAAAAAATTTGAAAGATAAATCTGTTTTCGAAAAAGCCAACCAAGAATTGGATTTTATTCAAAAAAATGAAATTAATGTAGCTTATTTTCAAGACGAAAATTATCCGGAGCGATTGAAACATTGCATTGATGGTCCGGTTTTGTTGTTTACTTCGGGAAACATTGATTTAAAGAATAAAAAAATAATCAGCATTGTTGGAACACGTCAAATCACCTCTTACGGAATAGAATTCTGTAGAAAATTGATGGAAGATATAGCGCCTTTAAATCCTATTATTGTGAGTGGTTTTGCGTATGGCGTTGATATCGTGGCGCATCAATTGGCCATCGAAAATAACTTGCAAACTATTGGTGTTGTGGCGCATGGTCTGAATCAAATTTATCCCAAAACGCATAAGAAATACGTAGCCAAAGTGGAACAAAATGGTGGATTTATGACCGAATTTTGGAGTTCTTCCAATCCCGATAAAGAAAATTTTGTGCGTAGAAACCGAATCGTAGCGGGCATGTCCGAGGCAACAATTGTAATAGAATCTGCGGATAGAGGCGGTTCTTTGATTACAGCCAATATGGCGAATGATTACAATCGGGATGTTTTTGCTGTTCCCGGCCGTGTTACGGATAAATACAGTCAAGGTTGCAACAACCTGATAAAAACGCAAAAAGCAAATGTACTGACCAGTGCCGCTGATTTAATTTATATCTTGAATTGGGATTTAGAAAAAGAAACGAAACCCGTTCAAAAACAATTATTTGTAACTCTGGATGCCGATGAGCAAAAAGTCTACGATTACCTTCTTAAAACCGGAAAAGAAGTAATGGATATTATTGCCTTACAATGTGATTTTCCGATTTACAGAATATCAGGACTGCTGTTGAATATGGAACTGAAAGGCGTGATTCGACCGCTGCCCGGGAAATTATTTGAGGCGATTTAATACAAAAAACCGCAGATGAACGGATTAAAGTTGCATCTGCGGTTTTTTTATAAAGAAACTTTTTAAAGTGTTTCGAATCCTAATTTTTCTCTTACTCTGTTCAAGACTCCATTAGCAACAATGGTGGCTTTTGCAGCGCCAATTTTCAATAAAGCATCCACTTCAGCAAGATTATTAATGTAGTAATTGTATTTTTCTCTTTCGGTTTTGAATTTCTCTGTGATTAACTCAAATAACGCTTGTTTGGCGTGACCGTAACCGTAGTTTCCGCCTAAATAATTAGCCCTCATAACGGCTAATTGTTCTTCGGAGGCTAATAATTTATAAATCGCAAAAGCATTACAGGTTTCAGGATTTTTTGGTTCTTCGAGCGGCGTACTGTCTGTTTCAATACTCATGATTTGTTTGCGCAAAGCTTTGTCATCCAAGAAAATATTGATAAAATTATTGGCTGATTTACTCATTTTTCCGCCATTAGTTCCTGGAATCAACATGCTGTCTTGTTGAATTTTGGCTTCCGGAATAACGAAAGTTTCTCCCATTTGGTGGTTGAAACGAGAGGCTACATCACGCGTTATTTCTAAGTGTTGCAATTGGTCTTTTCCCACGGGAACAAATTCGGCATCATACAATAAAATATCGGCAGCCATCAACATTGGATACGAAAAAAGACCCGCATTGACATCTTCTAAACGATCGGCTTTGTCTTTGAAAGAATGTGCCAATGTTAAGCGTTGAAAAGGGAAAAAACAACTCAAATACCAAGACAATTCTGCGGTTTGTGCCACATCCGATTGTCTGTAGAAAACCACTTTGTTGACATCCAAACCACAGGCAAGCCAAGCTGCTGCAGTGCTGTAGGTATTGGTTCGTAAGGTTGCTCCATTTTTTATTTGGGTTATCGAATGTAAATCGGCGATGAAAAGAAACGATTCGTTTTCAGGATTATTCGATAATGCTATTGCGGGAATAATTGCGCCAAGTAAGTTTCCTAAATGTGGTGTTCCTGTACTTTGAACGCCTGTAAGTATTTTTGCCATTGTAAATTTTTCTGAAACGCAAAGTTCGCAAAGTTTGCAGCGACTTTAGCAAAGTTTGTCAAGTTTTTTTATTGCATATAAAAATACTAAACGCATCATTAAACCCAATCGGGCTTATTTATTGAAAGTAGATGCTATCGTCTTGAGTATAGTAGGAGTAGACCAAGTGCCGGCAACAATCATGCGTCTTACGGTAAAAAGAGGTTCAACTGTATCTCTTTTTGTGGCTAAAGCAAAGGCCAGTTTGTAATTTTCACTTTTTATTTTTGCAATTGCGGCGGCATTCCACAACCCAAAAGGGTAGGAAAAATAACGAATGGGTTTGCCGGTTATCGCTTCAAGTTGTTGTTGCGGTTTGCGGAGTTGGATTTCCCAATCTTTCTCGGAGTATTTAGTCACCCGATGATGATCCCAAGTGTGTGAGCCAATGCTGTGTCCGGTATCCGATAAATTTTTTATCTGCTGTTTGTTCATATATCCTGGACGGTCAATAGAAACTGTCATGATAAAAAACACCCCTTTAAAACCATATTTGGCCATTTCTGGAGCGGCTAAACGAAAGTGTTCTTCCCGCGTATCATCAAAAGTAATTAGAATTGGTTTAGCGGGTAACGGTTTGTTATGCACTAAATACGCATACAATTCATCGGGGAGAATGGTCTGATATCCTGCATCCGATAAGGCTTTCATTTGTTCTTCAAAAGCTTTTGGAGTTACGGTATACGCTTTGACCGTGGCACTTGCATTTGGTTGAATAGCTCGAATGTTATGATAACATAAAACCGGAATTTCCTTTTTAGAAAGAATTAATGCGGCAGTATTGGTTTTTGGTTTTTCTAATTTTATCGGAGCAATGACTACGGCAATTTCTTTTTTTATCGTGCCTGTATCAGAAAAACATCCTATTGATACCAAAAAAAGGGTCAGGAATAACAGTGTAGTTTTTTTCATAATTCAATTATTGATATTGAATGTAGATGGGTTGAGGCTTAAATTTAAGTAATTCTTCGGGCGTGTATAATCCGTTGCTGTTTTTTTTGGTGTCATTTTTATAAAATAATTTAAAGCCTGTAAACTGCACCGGTTCTCTGTAGATATAGGCGAGATAGGTTGATTTTTTTAAAATCTTATCGCCAAAACCATCCATGTTTATTACCACTTGTACTTCGGGAATTGTTTTTATTTTTTTATAATTGGTTACCATTCCTTGCGTAAAACGGTGTACCACGAGTACTTTTGGCGGAAGCTTATTTTCCCGAACTATTTTTGCCAAAAAATCGATGGCGTCGTTAATATCGTCAGCAGTGAATGTTCCAATTTTTGTGCCTGGTGTTTCTCCGTTTTTCATAGAGAATTCGGGATCAATTCCTAAATGCACATTGGGTAATTTAAAATAATTCGCTAAGGAAACCACTTCTTCTTTCACAGAACTGTGCCCCACCTGAATATCCAGAAATACCACAGCATCGATTGATTTTGCCCAATTTACAATCGTGTCAATTTGGCGAAACGGCATTCTCAAACGGTGTTTGTTGTTCACGCTGTTAGCTCCTTGAGCGGTTACAGCGATATAATGCAAGGCCGGAATTACTTTTACGGAACTATCAGCAGCTTGCCATTTGGCCACTTCAGCCTGTAATTTTTCTAGCATTTGTTTTTTTGGAAGTTCTCCTAAAATCCCCATTCTTTTAGAAAATAAATTTCCATAAAAGGCCACAATTCGGTTGTAAGGCAGTAGGGCTCCGGGTAGCGGATAGGTTGTTTTTACGGGCCATCTTCCGGAGGTATCATGATTGCTTAGTGCAAGCATTCGTTTGTTATAATCGGCGGTGTCAATTGTGGCGGAAGCGGTTTTTACTATCGTATCAAGCGAAATAGTATCTGAAGCAAGTTCTTTTTTTACCTCTTCCTGGGTGGTATTAGCGGGTCTGCCTTTGTTACAACTGCTGGCAAAGAATAACAACAATACCGAAAGCGTATAAAAGGGTACTATGTACAATGACTTTTTCATTAAAGAAATTCCTTTTGTTTTGCTTAGTAAAGATACGGTATTTGAATTTTGGTTTGGTTTTTTTTAGTTTCTAATAAATTGATAATTAATATAATAAAGTACAACTGTTTTTATGATTCAAAAATAACTAGTCTATTTTATGAATCCTTTTTAACAGGTTGAGTTCTATTTTTAGGTGTTCCAGTTCAGCCTCTTTTGCTGCCAGTTGTTCTTGTAGCTTTTTTTCGGTTTTAGTTTCAAACGGAATGTTGAGCCGTTCGCCTACATCTATAAGCAAATTATACTCTAAGGCTTGACTCAGCCGCCACAAAATACCTACTTGCAATGAGGGTTGCTTAAAGTATTGATTGAGTGTTGAGGGTACAATATTTAGTTGCTCCCCTATATTTTTCTTTTTCAGGTGCTTCTCTTGTATAATCCAAGCCACTAAGTTGCCTATATCAAGGCAATCTTTTCCTGTTTTTTGCAAATATTTCTTTGAACGGTCTCTCATAATTAGTTATTTGTAAATCAAATATACTGATTTTTTAAATAGCATAGTATTATACTTACATAAGTTACGTTTTTTACTTAACTCACTTAAGTAAAAAACGTAACTTATTAGGTGCTATTACCTAGTTAAACTACATATAATACATAATATAGTTAAGTTTAATACCTAAAATAAATGGGTTTATTATTTATATTAGATAAGTTTAATACTTAATTTATATGGTTCTTTTACCTATGTAAATTAGGTTTTATACCTATTAATTTATTTATATTAAAGCATAAAAAAACGCTTTCAAGTTAATGAAAGCGTTTTTTTTAAATTGAATTACAATCTTAGTTAGAACTATTTGAGTTCAAAACTATTGTTTTCCGGTTTCACATCGGCCATTAATCCGCTTGGGTCTATTGTGATTTTTTTGATGCTTGTTTTTGGTTTTGAAACCGCAAACTCAAAGGTAGGATAAGCCCAAGCCCAATCGTTTAAAACCGTTCTTTTTACAGCAGGATTTGGATTTTCTTTCTCGAAACTCATCATGCGCAATGGGATATAAAAACTCTCTTTTGTACCATCTGTATATTCGACCAATACATCAATTGGCATTGGCATTCTGCCGATTCTTTCTAAAACAACGGTGGTTTGATCAGCGTTTTCTTTTACTTCTTTGATGCCATAATCAATGGTATTTGTTGTTTTTGTCCAATCTGTTAAATACCAATCTAATTCTGCTCCCGAAACACGTTCGGCCGTTCTTTTGATGTCGTTTGGCGTAGGGTGTTTGAATTTGAACTCCTGATAATAGCGTCTCAAGGTTTTATCCAGATTTTCTTTTCCAATCAAATAGCTTAATTGTGTCAAGAAAATTTCTCCTTTGCTGTAAGAGGTAATGCTGTAAACTCTGTTTTCGTCAAAACGGTCAGCATGGGTGCCTTGAGGCAATTCCTTACCGGAATTTACCATAGAAAAATACCCTTTGTACGCGCCGGTAAAGGGGTTTTCAACTTTGTTTTCTGCGATTTCATTGGTGGCAAAATCTTCTAAATAAGAGGTGAAACCTTCGTCCATCCATCCGTGTTTAGATTCGTTTGAGGCCAAAATATGTTGAAACCAAGAATGTCCCATTTCGTGTGCAATAAGTCCGACTAAACCATCTAAGGCGCCTTGACCCAGAATTAAAGTACACATGGCATATTCCATTCCGCCGTCGCCACCCTGAATTATAGAGTATTGTTTGTACGGATAATCACCCACAGTTTTGTTGAAAAGTGCCATTATGGCTACGATTTTTGGCTCGGCTTTTTTCCAGTTTTCTATGATTTTTGAATCGTTTTTGTATAGAAAATGCAAGTCTACATCATTAGGTCCTTTTACCACATCATGAATGTAATTTTTATCAGCAGCCCAAGCAAAATCATGAACCATTGGTGCGTTGAAATGCCAAGTCAATGTTTTTGTTTTCTTTGGCAATGTTACAACAACTCCTTCATCCTGATACCCGTAACCTATTTCGTTTTTGTTTAATAAATACCCGGAACCTCCTAAAATATAGTTATTGTCGATAGTAATTTTCACATCGAAATTGCCCCAAACACCATGAAATTCTCTGGCGATATACGGATCGGCGTGCCAACCTTCAAAATCAAATTCGGCAATTTTAGGATACCATTGCGTCATTGATAATTCGATTCCTTCGGCATTATTTCTTCCCGAACGACGAATTTGAATGGGTACCTGACCCTCAAAATCCAGCGTAAAAGTGGTTTTAGAATTGGGTAAAATGGGCTTCGCCAAAGTAACTTCCAAGATGGTTCCCACCTCTTTGGCAGTGGCAACAACTCCGTCTTGTTTGAAGTTTGAAATTCGTAAATACCCAATTTCATTTGGTTTCAACGTTTTGATTCGGCTTTCTTTGACCTCTTTACCGTCAACTTTCACCTTATTAACCATTCTTGAATCCGGGTCTTTGATGCTTTGTATTCTGGCATCCATTTCGCTACCGGGTTGAAACGCATTGTTGAATAAATGATAATAGACTTTCCTTAAGGTATCCGGAGAATTATTGGTGTAAACCAGTTCCTGATTGCCTTTGTATTGATAGGTTTTTACATCCATAGCAACTTCCATTTTGTAATCAACGTGTTGTTGCCAGTACGTTGTGCTTTGCGCAAAAAGCGAACCGGAATGAAGGGCGATAAAAGCCAGTAAAAGTAATTTTCTCATCTTTTTTTCAATAAAAAATGGAAGGACAAAAGCCCTTCCAATAGATTAATAGTTTAAATTTATTTTTTTGACATTCTTTCAGCCATAAGCAATGCGTCATAAGCATTGATCATTTTTCCTGATTTTGAGGTTTCAGCAACTGATTTTTTTTCTTGTGATTCTCCCAATGCAACTGTCACCGGAAGTAGAGTTCCTGAGTCCATTAGAATTTGTTTCACTTCTTTGGCCGATAATTTTGGATAATACGAACGGATTAATGCCGCAACTCCAGCCGCATTTGGCGAAGCCATAGAAGTTCCTTGTAAATATTTGTATTTGTTGTTAGGCACTGAGGCGTAAATCTCGGAACCTGGCGCAAATACATCTACATTTAATTTTCCATAATTCGAATAAGGCGCAATTACATTTTCACCATATACATCTGTCAAAGCACCTATTGATAGTACGTTGCTTGTAAATTCGGTTTTATTGTCTTTAGAATCTCTTGGAAAATTAGAATTCACGTCTAAATCAATATTATTTCCGTCATTTCCAGATCCAAAAACAAGCAAAACATCTTTTTTCCAGGCATATTTTATAGCATCAAAAACCCATTCTTTATTAGGGGAGAAATTTTTACCAAAACTTCCGTTGATTACTTTTGCTCCGTTATCTACAGCGTAACGTATGGCCAAGGCAATGTCTTTGTCGTATTCATCTCCGTTAGGAACGGCTCTTACCGCCATGATTTCAACATGATTTGCCACACCGTCACCGCCCAAATTGTTGTTTCGAACTTGTGCTATAATACCGGCAACGTGTGTTCCGTGAAGTGCTTTTTCTTTATCAGGACCAAAAACGATATTGTTTCCATATTTTCTGTCTTCAATATCTTCGGGGTTGTCGCCTACAATTTTTCGACCTTCAAATTCTTTATTTAATTTAAAATCAAAATTGTCATATACGTATTCTCTGTATTCTTTGATTTCGTCAAAAATTCCTGCGCCTGAGCGAGAAAGGATTTGAGTCATAATCATTTTATTTTTATTCAAATCATTGTCTGTAGTAACAATTGCATTCAAATCTTCAACCGTATAAACGTCTTTTTTCAAGTAATTTTGAATAGATTGATTGGTGTTTACAATAAAATCGACTTGTTTTTTATCCTCTAAAGCTTTGCTGTATCTTTCGTCATATACTTTTTTAGCTTCTTTGTATGTGGCAGATCCGTCATCGGTTTTTTTGATAATTCGGGTCATTTCTAAGTTTTCGTTTACAGCATCTCCCAGAAAATTCCAACCGTGAATATCATCGATGTAACCGTTTTTATCATCATCAATTCCGTTAGCGGGAATTTCTTTGGTATTAGTCCAAACCACCGATTTTAAATCTTCGTGCTCAATATCAACACCCGAATCTACTATACCAACAATTACTTTAATTCCTTTTTTATCTTTCAATAATTCAGCATATGCTTTATCAACGCTCATTCCGGGAATTGTATCTTTGGCTAGGTCTAAATGACTCCAGCGTTTTAAGTCAATATCAGCAATAGGCGCCACTTTTTTGATAATTACGGGAGCAGTTACAGCGGGAGTTGCTGTTGTGGCAATTTGTTTTGATGCACCACATCCTGCCAAAGCCAACATAGCAATCGCAGAAATGTAGAAAGGTTTAATGCTATTCATGTAAAGGTTTTTAAAAATGTTAAATATGCGACTAAAGTATGTTTTTTTGTTATAAAAATGAAATGATTAACACTACATTAATAATTCTTCGGCAGTAAATCGGTCTTTTAGTCGAACGCCTTTCTCTGTTTTTTCGACGGTTATGATTTCATTATGCGCATCGTGTTCCAAGAATAAGTAGTAATTGTTTTCGGCGGCGGCAGTCATAAATTTTGTTTTTTCGTCCATCGTCAAAAGGGGTCGCGTGTCATAACCCATCACATAAGGAATAGGAATGTGTCCGGCTGTGGCCAATAAATCCGCGCAAAAAACAATGGTTTTATCCTGATATTGAATGTGTGGAAGCATTTGTTTTTCGGTATGACCATCGGCAAAGAAAATCCCAAATCCCAGTTCTGATTGTGTTAAATAATCGCCTTCGGGTCTGGTTATAAAATGCAATTGTCCGCTTTCTTGCATTGGCAAAATGTTTTCGGATAAAAAGGAGGCTTTTTCTCTAACATTAGGTTTTGTGGCCCATTCCCAATGTTTATCGTTGCTCCAGAATTTTGCGTTTTTAAAAGCAGGTTCATAACCCGTTTTGTCTTTGTTCCATTGCACACTTCCACCACAATGGTCAAAATGCAAATGCGTCATAAAAACATCGGTAACATCATCACGATGAAAACCATATTTTGCCAACGATTTATCCATAGAATGCGTTCCCCAAAGCGAATAATATCCAAAAAACTTTTCGGATTGTTTATTCCCCATTCCGGTATCAATCAAAATTAATCGGTTTCCATCTTCAATCAGCAGACATCTTGCGGCAATATCAATCAGATTATTCTCGTCGGCAGGATTGGTTTTGTTCCAAATAGTTTTGGGAACAACGCCAAACATGGCACCACCATCGAGTTTAAAATTGCCGGTTTCTATAGGATATAATTTCATTTTTTTAATTTTTGGATGTAACAAAGTTAGCCAATACATTTACTTTTAAACGGTTTAATAGACTTTTTCTATGATTACATCAATCAAAAAATGTTAAGATGTATGGCGAAAACTATTAAAAGTAATATCTTTGTCGTTAATTTAGACGAAATAAAGATAAGCTATGATAAAAGTTTCTGATACTGCCAAAAAGAAAATCATCGATCTGATGAAAGACGATGGTTTTGATGCTGCTATCGACTATGTTAGAGTAGGTGTAAAAAGCGGCGGATGCTCCGGTTTATCCTATGATTTAAAATTTGATAAAGCCAAAGGAGAAGACGATAAAATATTTGTAGATAATGATATAACCATTGCGGTTGAAAAAAAATCTTTCCTTTATTTAGCAGGAACAATTTTAGAATTCTCCGGCGGATTAAACGGAAAAGGATTTGTTTTTAATAATCCAAATGCAAGTAGAACTTGTGGTTGCGGAGAATCATTTTCACTATAGTCGAAAATCAAAAGGCATAAAGTCGCAAGACTAAAAATGACTTTTGACATTAGACTTTTAAACTTTAAGACAAAAAAATATGTCAAAATATACTGAAGACGATTTAAAAATTGAACTCGAAACTAAAGAATACGAGTACGGATTTTATACTGATATTGCGTCGGATACGTTTCCTATTGGTTTAAACGAAGATATTGTTCGAGCCATTTCCCTTCGAAAAGAAGAACCACAATGGATGACCGATTGGCGCATTGAGGCTTTTCGTGCCTGGGAACAAATGACTGAGCCGGAATGGGCAAATGTGCATTATGACAAACCCGATTTCCAAGCTATTTCGTATTATTCGGCTCCTTTGAGCAAAGCAAAATACGAAAGTTTAGACGAGGTAGACCCAGAATTATTGGAAACATTCAAAAAACTGGGGATTTCTATCGATGAACAAAAAATGCTTTCGGGAGTTGCCATGGATATTGTGGTTGACTCGGTTTCGGTAGCTACAACATTCAAAAAAACATTAGGAGAAAAAGGAATTATTTTCTGTTCCATTTCTGAAGCGATTCGGGAATATCCAGAATTAGTCCAAAAATACTTAGGAAGCGTTATTCCACAAAAAGATAACTTTTACGCCGCATTGAATTCAGCTGTTTTCTCTGACGGTTCGTTTTGTTATATTCCAAAAGGCGTTCGTTGTCCAATGGAATTATCAACGTATTTCCGTATCAATCAAGCCGGAACCGGACAATTCGAAAGAACTTTGGTCATTGCAGATGAAGGAAGTTATGTTTCTTATCTTGAAGGTTGTACCGCTCCAAGTCGTGATGAAAACCAATTGCACGCCGCTTGTGTGGAATTGATTGCGATGGATGATGCCGAAATCAAATATTCAACCGTTCAAAACTGGTATCCTGGAAATAAAGAAGGTAAAGGCGGGGTTTTCAATTTTGTGACCAAAAGAGGTTTGTGTGAGAAAAACGCAAAAATTTCTTGGACGCAAGTCGAAACCGGATCTGCTGTAACTTGGAAATATCCATCTTGTGTGCTTAAAGGAGATAATTCAGTAGGCGAATTTTATTCGATTGCTGTTACTAATAATTTCCAACAAGCCGATACAGGAACAAAGATGATTCACCTTGGTAAAAACACCAAATCAACTATTATCTCTAAAGGAATTTCGGCCGGAAAATCACAAAACAGTTACCGAGGTTTAGTTCAAATTAGTGCCAGAGCAGATAATGCCCGAAACTTTTCACAATGTGATTCGTTGTTGATGGGTAATAATTGTGGCGCGCATACTTTTCCATACATCGAAAGTAAAAATCCAACGGCCAAAATTGAACATGAAGCTACGACAAGTAAAATTGGCGAAGACCAAGTTTTTTATTGCAACCAACGTGGAATTCCAACCGAAAAAGCCATTGCCTTAATTGTAAACGGTTTCAGTAAAGATGTATTGAATAAGTTACCAATGGAATTTGCCGTTGAAGCACAAAAATTATTAGAAATTTCTCTTGAAGGATCAGTAGGTTAATCTTTTTAAGACTTTATAAAACAAATAGAAACAGATGTTAAGTATAAAAAATTTACACGCCTCAATTGGGGATAAAGAAATATTAAAAGGAATCAACCTTGAAGTAAAAGCAGGAGAAATCCACGCGATAATGGGACCAAACGGTGCTGGAAAAAGTACGAATTCGGCAATTATTGCAGGAAATGAAAATTACGAAGTAACCGAAGGTGAAATCCTTTTGGAGAACGAAGATATTTCAGAATTAGCTCCAGAAGAAAGAGCACATAAAGGGGTTTTTCTTTCGTTTCAATATCCAGTTGAAATTCCGGGAGTTTCGGTAACGAACTTCATGAGAACCGCTATCAACGAAACGCGTAAAGCACAAGGATTAGAAGAAATGCCGGCAAACCAAATGCTGAAATTTATCCGTGAAAAATCAGAATTATTAGAAATCGACAGAAAATTTTTGTCCCGTTCCCTAAACGAAGGTTTCTCGGGTGGAGAGAAAAAAAGGAATGAGATTTTTCAAATGGCGATGTTAGAACCAAAATTAGCTATTCTTGACGAAACCGATTCAGGTCTTGATATTGATGCACTTCGAATTGTTGCCAACGGGGTTAACAAATTGAAAAGTGACAAAAATGCCATTATCGTTATCACGCACTACCAACGTTTGTTAGATTATATCGTTCCTGATTTTGTTCACGTTCTTTACAACGGAAGAATTGTAAAATCAGGCACAAAAGAATTGGCTTACGAGCTTGAAGAAAAAGGATACGACTGGATTAAACAAGAACAAGAAGCGTAAAATTAAAATAGTCTAAAGTCGAAGGTCATAAAGTCAAAAGAAAAAAAGTAATGGGTAAGTTTAATTCTTTCGAAGAAATTAATTCTTGGCAAAAAGCAAGACTACTCAACAAAAGAATATACCTAATTACAGAAAATACAAATTTCAAAAAAGACTTTGATTTCATTAGACAAATTAGACGGGCATCTATTTCGATAACATCAAATATCGCTGAAGGATTTGAGAGAAATACAGATAAAGAGTTTATTTACTTTTTATATGTTGCAAAAGCTTCTGCTGGAGAAGTTCGTTCTCAATTATATTTAGCATTTGATTTAGATTATATTACTAAAGAAGAATTTGAAAAACTTTTAGAATCAGTAACAGAAATATCAAAATTGTTAAGTGGTTTTATTAAATACTTAGAATCTAGTCGTAAAGTTTAAAAGTCAAAAGTCGAAAGTTAAGAATAGTTCAATCAGCTATTTTATGCTTATCCCGACTTTAAGACATTTGACTTTCGACTTTAAGACATAAATAATAATGGAATTGAAAGAAAAATTACTATCGTCTTTTATGGCTTTTGAAGAGCGTATCGATGTTCATTCAGAACTTCATGATGTACGAACTTCGGCTATAAAAAACTTTGAAAATAAAGGGTTTCCAACTAAAAAAGACGAAGCTTGGAAATATACATCGCTGAATGCCATTCTAAAAAATGATTTTAGTGTATTTCCAAAAAACGAAAAAACAATTGAATTTAGAGATGTAAAAAAATACTTTTTACACGAAATCGACACCTATAAAGTAGTTTTTGTTGATGGCGTTTTTAGTTCAAATTTGTCTTCAACCACACACGAAGGAATTGACGTTTGCTTGATGTCATCGGCATTGAACAAGCCAAAATACAAAATGGTTATTGATACTTATTTTAACAAAATTGCCAGTAAGGATGAAACGTTAACTTCTTTGAACACGGCTTTCGCCAATGAAGGAGCATATATCAACATACCAAAAAGCAAAGTGGCCGATAAACCAATTGAGATTATGTATTTCTCAACCGGTTCCGAAGCAGCGCTTTTGGTACAACCCAGAAACTTGGTAATTGTAGGGGAGAATTCTCATGTTCAAATTATCGAAAGACACCAATGTTTAAACGAAAATGCGGTTTTGACCAACTCGGTTACCGAGATTTTTGCTCAAAAACGCGCTATTGTTGATTACTATAAAATTCAAAACGACAGTCTTGAAGCTAATTTAATTGACAATACTTACGTTTCTCAAAAACAAGAAAGTCATGTGTCGGTTGACACATTCTCTTTTGGAGGGAATTTGACGAGAAATAATTTGAATTTCTACCATTTTGGAGAACGTTTGACCAGCACTTTAAACGGAATCACAATCATTGGCGGCAAGCAACACGTGGATCATTATACATTAGTGAATCATGCGACGCCTAACTGTGAAAGTTTCCAAGATTATAAAGGTATCTTTTCAGATCGTTCTACCGGAGTTTTCAACGGAAAAGTATATGTGGAGAAAGAAGCGCAAAAAACTAATGCATTTCAAAAAAGCAACAACATTTTATTGAGTGATAAAGCAACTATAAACGCTAAACCTCAGTTAGAAATTTTTGCCGATGATGTAAAATGTTCTCACGGATGTACCGTTGGACAATTAGACGAAACGGCAATGTTTTACATGCAACAACGTGGAATTCCTAAGAAAGAAGCCAAAGCATTATTGATGTATGCGTTCTCGAATGCCGTAATTGAAAGCATCAAAATACCAGAACTCAAAAAACGAATTACCGCTATTATCGCTAATAAATTAGGCGTTAAAATGGGATTTGATTTGTAATATTAGTAATAATTATAATTTTAAAAACCCGACAAATTTCAAATTTGTCGGGTTTTTTTATTTCTTCAAACTGCCCACAATTCCACTTAACAATCCATTAAAATCAAATTCAGGATCTTCTTTCAATCCCATTCGCACAATTACTAAATCGTGGCTCGGGAAAATAGCAATCATTTGACCTTGATAACCGCTGCAATAGAACATATCTTTTGGAGCATCCGGGAATCTTCCGCCTGCGTTGAGCCAAAATTGAGCGCCATATTGCCCGTTTGAGGTGTTTGTTGGTGTTGCTGTGTATTTAATCCAGTTTTCGTTGAGGATTTGTTCGCCATTCCAGTTGCCTTTGTGGAGGTATAATAATCCAAATTTTGACCAATCTCTTGTGGTTGCCCAACCGTAAGAGGAGCCCACATAATTGCCCGCCATATCTGTTTCTATCAACATCGAATTCATCCCGATTTTATCAATCAAATTGGTGTACCAAAAGTCTAAATATTCCTGATGCGTTTTGAACTGCTTCCGCAAAATTCCAGAAAGCAAATTAGTCGTTCCCGATGAATAATTCCAGTGTGTGTCAGGCTTGAAAGCAGCCGGTTTTTCTAGTTGTGAACGTGACATATCTTCGGCTTGAAAAAGCATTTGGGTCGCATCACAAATGGTATTGTAATTTTCTTCCCATTCTAAACCGGAATTCATATGCAATAAATCATTAGTTGTGATGATTTTGCGTTCGTCGTTTGTCCATTCCGGAATTGGAGCGGGTTTATAAATATCAAATTTGCCTTGTTGGTCCAATACCCCAAACACTGCGCTGGTAATACTTTTGGTCATTGACCAACCCAATATTTTACTGTTTTTAGTAAAACCGGTATCGTATTTTTCGGCAATAATTTTGTCTTTGTAAATTACTATGACGGAACGGGTTCTTTTGTTTTTTGCTCCTTTTGTATCAAAAGCATTGGCTACAGCCGCATTCAATTTGGTATAATCAATGTCTGTAAAAACAGTGTCTTTTGGTTCGTTATTGCCATATGGAAAAGGTAAATTGTTACTTAATTTGCTTCTTTTGGGAACCAAATACGGTTTAGAAACATCAAAATTGTCGTTGATTAAGGTCACACCTAAACCTTTGCGGTAAATGGCTTTTCGTTCTTTTAAACCATAAACAGAAGCGGTTGCAAATTGTCTGTTTTCATCAATTTTGTTCGTGGCCAAAGTAATCATGTCAATATCATTGTCGCCTTTTTCAATCAATTCTTGGGAACGGTTATCGATAAAATATCCCGAAGCCATACTTTTGGACGAAAATCCGGAAATTAAATCCAGTTTGGGATACGTGATATATCCAAAATAAGAAACACCAATAAGAGAAGCGAAGCCAAGGAATTGGAAAATTTTTTTCATAGCGAATTAATTTAAAGCAATTTAACAAAAAAGTATCATAAATTTTACACCGTCATCCGAATAAGAAAAATTTAGTTTTGCAGTTAAATCAAATTACTGCATCGTTTAATTTTATTAACAAGTGTTTGCTAAAAATTAATTTCAATTTCATTACTTTTGTATTTAGAAAAATTCTAAATAAAGCAATGGTAGACATTCAAAAAATAAGAGCCGATTTTCCAATTCTGTCACAAAAAGTGAACGGAAAACCATTGGTTTATTTCGACAACGGAGCTACATCGCAAAAGCCACAAGTGGTGATTGATGCGATTTCAAAATACTATCAGGAAATCAACGCGAATATTCACCGCGGTGTGCATACTTTGAGCCAATTAGCAACAGACGCTTATGAAGTTTCTCGTGGTAAAATTCAAAATCACATCAATGCTAAATTTGCGCATGAAGTACTTTTTACTTCCGGAACCACACATGGAGTCAATTTAGTAGCCAATGGATTTGCTTCGATTTTAAAGTCAGGCGATGAGGTTTTGGTTTCGGCACTAGAACACCACAGTAATATTGTGCCATGGCAAATGTTATGTGAGAGAACAGGAGCAGTTTTAAAAGTGATTCCGATGAATCAAGAGGGAGAATTAATCATGTCCGAATATGACAAATTACTTTCGGATAAGACGAAAATTGTTACCGTTAATCATATTTCTAATGCTTTGGGAACCATCAATCCAATTAAATACATGATTGATAAAGCGCTCGAATTTGGCGCAGCAGTTTTTATCGATGGTGCT
>ERZ1034361.691-NODE-691-length-20428-cov-9.250012_pt1 | contig 20428 bp, 23 predicted proteins | sample MGYA00520617_ERZ1034361 | MGnify/ENA primary metagenome ERZ1034361 (study PRJEB33736, sample SAMEA104284507) | Azolla filiculoides | biome: Urban; feature: Water surface; material: Ditch water | place: Netherlands | collected 2015-10-28 | depth 0-0.1 m ...
CCGGCATGGGCTTGACCGTCTCTGATCGCGTGCGACTCAAAGGTTGGCGGCATTTGCCCACCCCTGAGGCGCAAGCGGAGGTGCACCGCCACAACCTGATGGCCTTGATGCTGCAAAGGCCCGAGTCGCTTGATGATTTAGCGCTGAGCCTGCACTCGGCCAATGTGCAACGCGACCGGATGCCCCGCAGGCGCTTGTCGTCAACCGATATCCTGGCGCAAACTTTGCCGCAAATTCATGCAAGGGTCAGTGCCATTTATGGCGAACACGACGCTTTGTACCGAGGCCGCATGCCCGAGCTGCAATCGGCCATGCCCGCTTTATCTCCGAATTGGGGTGCTTGGCAAACTGTGGCCGGTGCAGGGCATTGGGTGCCTTATGAAGCCGAAGCGGCCTTCAATGACGCCTTACTCAAGAACCTATTGTTTTGAAGCGCCGCCCTTGCGGGGACTGGGTTTTTGTGGGTACACGGCAGCGAACCCTTGCTGCAGCAGAGAAAATGCTGACATTGCCTGACTGTGTGCAGGTGCCATTTGCAGAAAGCCCACAATGACCACCACTTTGAAAATCGATTTTGTCTCCGATATCGCTTGCCCTTGGTGTGCTGTAGGTTTGGGCGCACTGGAAAAGGCCTTGGAGAGGCTGGACGGCCAGGTACAGGCTGAGCTGCACTTTCAGCCTTTTGAGTTGAACCCCCATATGCCTGCAGGTGGGCAAGATTTGGGTGAACACCTGACCGAGAAATACGGCTCCACTCCCGAGCAGCAGGCGCAAATTCGCCAAAAAATTGCCGCACGCGGGGCTGAGGTGGGTTTTGAGTTCCACCCCGGTGGCCGGGGTCGGGTTTACAACACCTTCAATGCGCACCGCTTGTTGCATTGGGCTGAGTCCCAAGGCGCGGGTGCACAGCACGCCCTGAAAAAAGCATTCTTGCAGGCCTACCAAGGCCGCGCCGAGTGCGTGGAAGACGCCGAAGTATTGTTGGCGGCCGTGGCTTCCGCTGGGCTCGATGTGGCGGCTGCTCGCGCTGTGTTGGCGAGCGATGCCCATACAGCCGAAGTGCGCGAGCGCCAGCAGTTCTACACCCAGGCAGGCATCCGCTCGGTGCCCGCCATCATCATCAATGACAAGCACTTGATCTCGGGCGGGCAACCGGTCGAGGTGTTTGAGCAAGCCTTGCGCCGCATCGCATCCGGTGAAGTGGGATGAGCCATGAAGCTGCATAACTTGGACGGGTCTGCGCTGCTGAGCAGGCGAAGCGCTATGGCTGGTTTGACAGCGGTCGTGGCCGCGCCAGTGCTGTCGGTTTTGCCTGGCCAGGTGCTTGCACAAACGGGCGCAACTTTGACCGAATTGGCTACTCTTTGGCGCCGTGAGGGCGGTGTGCTGTTGGTACGCCATGCCGTGACCGAAGCCGGTTTGGGCGATCCTCCCGAATTTGTCTTGGGCCAGTGCCGCACTCAGCGCAACCTCAGCGCAGACGGTCAACGCGCCTCGCGGGCCATGGGCGAGTGGGCCCGCACCAACGGCTTCAAACCCGATGCGGTGCGCACCAGCCAATGGTGCCGTTGCCAAGACACGGCGCGTTTGGCGTTTGGTCAGTACGAAGACTGGCCACCGCTCAACAGCACCTTTGCAGGGCAAGGCAATCCGTCAGCGCAAATCCAGGCCTTGCGAGAGCGCTTGCTGGGCATGCCCGCCGGACGCACTGAGGTGTGGGTGACTCACCAGGTGATCATGACCGCGTTGACAGGCGCTTATCCCGAGATGGGCGAAGGCTTTTTGGTGGATGCCCAAGGGCGCTTGCGGACGCGTGGGCGAGTGGCTGCATGAACGCCGCTGCCTACCCGCTCTTGACGGTGTATTTCGATGGCTCGTGCCCCTTGTGCCGCGCCGAGATCGCCATTTACCGCCGCTTGCCGGAGTCGCAGGCCATGGAGTGGGTCGACGTGAGTGCCGGTCAAGACTTGGGCGGTCTGACGTGCCAAGCGGCCATGGCCCGCTTCCATGTGCGCGACAGCCAAGGCCGCATGTTCAGTGGTGCTGCAGCGTTTTCGCAGATGTGGCGCTTGTTTGCGGGATGGCGCTGGCTGGGTTGGTTGTCAGCTTGGCCGCCCCTGTCTTGGGGCTTTGAACTCGGTTACCGCTTGTTTTTGAAGGTGCGCCCGCAAATGCAGAAATGGGTGCGGCGTTGGTCTGAAGGCTGAAGGGTTTGAACATGTTCAATCGCGTGATTTCTAGTTTTTGGGGTTGGGGCCCGCTGTGGTGTGCTGGCGCTCTGATCGCTGGTTTCTCGGGCTGGGCGTTTGCGCAAGTGGGAGAGCGGGTGACATTGGGCAACTGGGCGATTGACCGCACCGAAGTCACCATTGGCCAGTTCGAGCGCTATGTGCGGGCCACTGGCACCGTGACCCGCGCTGAAAAAGAGGGCGGTGGTTTTGAATATGTGGGTGGGTGGGTTCGCCGCCCCGGTTGGTCTTGGCGCCAACCCGATGGCGTGCCTGCAAGTGCTGCTTTGCCTGCGGTGCACCTGGACTTTGCCGAGGCGCAGGCTTACTGCCGCTGGGCAGGGGGTCGCTTGCCCACAGGCGCGGAATGGCAAAAGGCGGGGTTCACCGAGTTGCGCGACACCCCCCCAGCGCCTTGGGTCAAAGGCAAAACTTATCCTTGGAGCACGGGCGACAGCCCGCAAGGCGCCAACACCAGTGATCCTGACCCTTGGCCCCGGGCGGCGCTTGCGGGTGCCACGCGCCAGGGCGTGAACGGCTTGTACGACATGGGCGCCAATGTGTGGGAGTGGACCACCGATGAGCAGGGCGGCCAAAGGCGCACCGTGGGTGGTTCGTGGTGGTACGGCGCTTACAACATGAAGGCCGATGTGCAGGCCTTCAAAGCCGCTGACGTTTATGTGGTCTACCTCGGCTTTCGCTGTGCCTATGACCTTCCGTCAAAAGCCAATAACCCGAGCAAGACGCCCTCATGATGCTCTCCCTGCCTGAGGGCTACCGCGCTTTGGTGATCGGTGCGAGCGGCGCCATCGGCAACGCCTTGCTGCAGCAACTGCAAAGCGACCCGCGCTGTGCTTCTGTGAGCGGCGTGTCGCGCCAAAGCACACCGGGGCTGGACCTTCTGGACGAGTCCAGCATCGCCGCGTGTGCACAGGCTCTGGCAGGTCAAGGGCCTTTTCATTTGGTGGTGGACGCCACGGGGGCGCTCACGGTCAACGGCCGTGGCCCCGAAAAACGGTTGGACGAACTCGATGCCACGCATCTGTTGGCATCCCTGCAGCTCAATGCCGTGGGGCCTGGCCTTTTGCTCAAACACTTCGCACCCTTATTGGCGTCGGGTGAACGGCTCATCTGGGGCAAGTTGTCGGCGAGAGTTGGCAGCATCGAAGACAACCGCAAAGGCGGCTGGTACGGCTACCGAGCGGCCAAGGCCGCGCTCAACATGTTGTTGCAAACCGCAGCCATCGAAATCGCCCGGCGCAGGCCTTTGGCGGTGGTGGCCGCTTTGCAGCCGGGCACGGTGCAATCTGCATTGAGTCGACCCTTTGTGGGCGACGACGCTCTACACCCAGAACAGGCCGCGCAGCGTTTGCTGGCTGCCCTCGACGCCTTGCAGCCCACAGGGCGTGCCCACTTTGTGGACCACCAAGGGCAAAGCATTCCTTGGTGACCTGACAAACGAAGATGTGGGTCCGAGCTTGAAGGACAATCCGGGCACATATTGAAATACAGGGATGACAGGATGAGCGTGCAGTCGTGGTGGATGTTTGTCGTGATGACCTTTGTGATATCAGCCACCCCGGGGCCCAACATGCTCTTGGTCATGAGTCACGGTGCGCGTTTTGGTCTGCGCCCCGCCATTTGGACTATGGCGGGCTGCATGACGGCCCTGATGGGCATGGTCAGCATTTCAGCGGCCGGGGTGGGGGCTTTGCTGCACAGTTTCCCTGTGGTCTTTGATACGCTGCGCTACCTGGGTGCGGCTTACCTGGCCTATCTGGGCTACAACTTGTGGCGTGCAGGTGTGCCCACGGGAGACGAGCCTGTCATTGCTGCCGTGGCGGAAACGCCGCAGCGCAGCGCAGGGTCTTATTACCGGCAGGGGCTGGCGGTGGCAGCCAGCAACCCCAAGGCCATTGTTTTTGCGGCGGCATTTTTCCCGCAGTTCATCCAGGCCGATCGGCCTGCGGGTTTGCAGTTTGCAGTGTTGTTGATCACCTTCACCGTCATCGAGGTCAGTTGGTACCTGATCTACGCCCTGAGCGGTCAGAAGTTGTCGCGTTTTTTGCAGCAAGCCCATGTGCTGAAAAACTTCAACAGGGTCACGGGTGGTGTGTTTGTAGGCTTTGCGGCCTTGATGGCCGCCAGCCGCTGATCTTTTCTGGGCTCTGCCGAACACTGGCCCGGTTTACCCCTGTCAACTGTGCGCCAAGCTGTGGATAAGTGCATGAACAAGCCCTGAGAGCCGCATGCCTGTTGGTTTGGCAGCGGTTGCTTGTTATTTGAGCAGTCGTTTCAGCCGAGCGCTTTGGCGATCTTGTGTCGCGGCACGGTGGTTTTGGGGCACTGCCCCTTGGGCAGCTCAAACCACTGGCGCACATCGTTTTCCACCCCCACGCCGTGCATGAAGTTGTAGATGGCTTTTTTCAGGCCCTGGCCCAGCAGGTCGTGGTCCACGCCCGGGGGCATGGGCGTCGGGTCCACAAAGCCCACATCGTTTTTGGCAAAGGTGCCTTCGGGCAGGGGCAATAACGTCACGCCATAGGCCTCGGGGTTTTGGCCCACGGGGGAATGCACGGTGCAGACAAAGCGGTGGAAAAAGCCGCTGTGGATGCAGCCGTTTTCAAACAGCTGGCGCACGTATTCGAGCGCGTCCACCGTGTCCTGCACGGTTTGAGTCGGAAAGCCGTACATCAGGTAGGCGTGCACCAGCACACCCGCATCGGCAAAGCCTTTGGTCACTTGCGCCACCTGCTCGACCGAGACGCCTTTTTTCATCAATTGAAGCAAACGGTCAGATGCGACTTCGAGCCCGCCCGACATGGCGATGCAGCCGCTTTGGGCCAGCAAGTCGCACAGCTCGGGGGTGAAGGTTTTCTCAAAGCGGATGTTGCCCCACCACGAGATTTGCACGCCTCGGCGCAACAATTCTTCGGCCAAGGCTTTCAGGGCTTTTGGGGGCGCGGCTTCGTCCACAAAGTGAAAGCCGGTCTGGCCCGTCTCGGCCACGATCTGTTCGATGCGGTCCACCAGGGTGCTGGCTTGTGCGGTCTCGTAGCGGCTGATGTAGTCCAAGCTCACATCGCAAAAGCTGCACTTCTTCCAGTAGCAGCCGTGCGCCACGGTGAGCTTGTTCCAGCGCCCATCGCTCCACAGCCGATTCATGGGGTTGAGCATGTCGAGCAGCGACAGGTATTTGTGCAGCGGCAGGCCGTCCCAGGTGGGCGTGCCCACGTCTTCAAAGGGGATGTCGGGCTCTTGCATATTGATGTACTGCACCTGGCCTGCGTCGTTACGGATGAAGGTGCGCTGCAGGCGCTGCATGCTGCGCTGGCCTTGCAGGTGCTCGATCAGGCTCAGCAGCGGGCGTTCGCCACCGTCGAGCGTGACGAAATCCACATGGTCAAACACGCGGGCGTCTTTGAGTTCGCGCAGCTCGGTGTTCACAAAGCCACCGCCCAGGCCAATGCGGATCTGCGGGTACGAGCGCTTGATGCATTGGGCGATGCGAAAGGCCGCATAGACCGAGCCGGGGAAGGGCGCCGACAGCAACACCAGCGTGGGCTGGTGGCGCTCGATGGCTTGCAGTGCCAAGCGCTCCAGTGTGAGGTCGATCAGGTTGGGGGGCTGGGCCAGTGCTTCGGCCAACGCGTCAAAGCTGGGTTGGCTCGCGGCCAGGCGCTCGGCGTAGCGCACGAACTCAAAGCCTTCGTCCACGGCATCGCGCAGCACATCGGCCAAATCGTTCAGGTACAGCGTGGCCAAGTGCCGGGCGCGGTCGGTCTGGCCCAAAGCACCAAAGGCCCAGCCAATCGGGTCGCCCGTGCCGTCGTCTTCGTAGGCGTCGAGTGCCGAAAAGCGCGGGCCTTCGGGCAAAAATCCCCGGCCTGCAATGCGGTGGCTCAGTGTGCTGTCGCGCCCTTGCAAAAAGGCGATGACCGGGTCGATGCTGACGGCGTAATCGTTGAAGTGGTCGAGGAAAAAGTTCACCGGGCCCGAGCGGTCTTCGACGGGCAAAGCCAGCGCTGCATCGCGCAAATCGGTCAGCCCTTTTTTGTTCAACAAGGCCAGCACGGTGGCCAGCGCCAAGTCTTCTTGCACAGCGTCAAAGCCCCGCGAACGCAAAAAACCCGTCAGGTAGGCCGTGGACGGGTAGGGCGTGTTGAGCTGCGTCATCGGCGGGATGAGGCTGAGTACTTTGAACGGGGTGGGGCTGGGCATCAGGCGGTGGCTTGTCGGGTCAGATGGGGGATTATCAACGGCCTCGGGGGCGTTAACATCCATCAGCCCAGCTGCCTTGCATGAATTGACCTTGAGATGACCCCTTTGCCCGAAGCGCTCCCCGACACCGCACCTGCTTTGTCCACCTTGATGGTGCAGGCATCGGCCAAAGCCAAACTCACCCCTGCTCAGCAGCGCTTCAACGACTTGTTGGCCCGGATCGAGCTGCTGTCGGGCCACATTCAGCGGCTAGAAAGCTGGTCAGACCGGCACCGCTATGGGCACATTCAAGCCCTGCGTGAATGGGTGCAGCAAGCGCAGGTGCACCGCAAGAGCCTGCTCCTGTTTGTGCACGAACGCTTGCAAACCACCGACTTCACCGACCGCCAGCAGCGGATGGCCAGGGGCCTTGTGCGTGGCTTGATCGACCAATTGGCCGCCAGCGCTGATCCGCAAGTGCAGGCTTTGTCTGACTTGTATGTGAGTGAAGAAGACACGCAGGAAGCCGCCGAGGAGCAGGCCGAAGCCGCCCGGCAGCTGCGCGAGCGCATCGAGGAAGCGCTGGGCCAGCCGCTCAACAAGCCCAGCCAATACCAAACGCCCGAAGAGATGATGCAGGCGGGCATGCGCCAGTGGCAGCAGCAGCAAGAGGCCAATGAGGCCAAAAAGAACGCCAAGCGCACAGCCCGAAAAGCCGAAAAACAAGCGAAAAAGAAAAGCGCGGCCACTGAAAAAGGCGAAGTGCCCGCCGCCATGCTGCGCGAGCTGGACGCCAAAAGCGCCATCCGCACGGTATTCAGACAATTGGCCAGTGCCCTCCACCCCGACCGCGAGCCCGATGAGCAGGAGCGCCTGCGCAAAACCGGTTTGATGAGCGAGGTCAACGCCGCTTATGAAAAAAACGACCTGACTACCTTGCTTCGCCTGCAAATGCAGGTCACGCAGGGCAGCCCCCAAAGTACCGCGGGCATGGCCGATGACAAGTTGATGGCCATGTCGGTGTTGCTCAAAGAGCAAGTCTCAGCGCTCGAAGACGATCTGGACCAATTGCAAAGCCGCCTGAGCCGCGAGTTGTGTGTGCCCGTGCGGGCAGACGCGGACGAGGCTGTCATGGCCCAGTCGCTGCAGCGCCTACAGGCCGATCAACGCTACATCACGGAGAGCTTGGAATCGGATTTGCGCCGCATTCAGAACGAAGCCGAACTCAAGCGCTGGCTCAAAGAGCAGTGGCAGCTGGCTAAAGCCACTTCTGCATGAAGCTGGCTTGGCCTGCTGCCGGGTCCAGGGCATAGGGCTCAAAACCAAACCCGAGGTAACTCTTCAAGGCCCGTGTGTTGCCTGTCAGTACTTCGAGCGTGAGCTTGCAGCAGCCACGCGCTTGGGCGTGTCGCTCGGCTGCCGCCAGCAAAGCCTGACCGACCCCAGCACCCCGGTGCTCGGGCAGCACGGCGATGTCGTGGATGTTCATCAGGGGCCGCGCTTTGAAGGTCGAATACCCCTCGATGCAGTTGACCAGTCCCACAGGCGCATCGTCCAGCCAAGCGATGAAGCTGGCCGCATCGGTGCGTGCGGCCAAGTCATCGCACAGCCGCGCTTTCACATCCTGCGCCAATGGCTCGCCCCCGCCCATCGGGTCTTGGGCATAGGCGTCCAGCAACATCACCAGCGCCGTGCGGTGGATGGGGTTCTGGTAATCAACGGACAGGATGTGAAGTGGCATGGTCAGACGGCTGCAGGGGTCATGAAGGAGCGCACATTGTCCTGCATCGCTGCCATCACATGGCCCGCCAGTTGGTGCGCCGTGATCGCACTCAGCGTCCAGCCCAAGTGGCCATGCCCTGTGTTGTAGAACACGTTGGCTTTCTTGCCTGCACCCACACGCGGCAGCATGTTGGGCATCATGGGGCGCAGACCCGCCCAGGGCTCGACGCGGCGGGTGTCCACGCCGGGAAAGCATTGGTTGACCCAATTGACGAGTGGCTTGATGCGGTCGGCGCGGATGTCCAAGTCGATGCCGTTGAACTCGGCGGTGCCCGCCACGCGGAAACGGTCAGTCCCCAAACGGCTGGTGACCAGTTTGGTCTCGTCGTCCAGCAGGCTCACCTGCGGGGCGGCGGCTTGGCTGGCGGCGTCGTTCAAGCCCACGGTGATCGAATAGCCTTTGACAGGGTAGATGTTCAAGCGGTCGCCCAGTTGCTCGGCCAGTTTGCGCCCATGCACGCCAGCACAAATCACGATGCTGTCAAAGCTGAGGGTCTCGGTCTGGCCTTGGTGCTGCACCTGCACCGTCGCGGTTTGCCCGTTGGATGCGACATTCAGCACCTGGTGCTCGGTGAGGATCTTCACCCCCAGGCGCTCGCAAGCCTTGGCCAGACCAAAGGTGAACTTGTGGATGTCGCCCGTCGAATCGCTTTCGGTGAAATAGCCGCCGTAATACTGGCCTTGCAGTGTCGGCTCGATGGCCTTCATTTCGTCGGGCGTCACGGCGCGGCGGGGCAGGCCGCCTTGGGCCAGCAGTTTGGAGACTTCGCCTGCGTGGTCAAAACCTTTTTTGTCGCGGTAGATGTGCAAGATGCCTTCGCGCTTGTGGTCAAAGTCGATGCCTTCTGCCTTGGCCCAGGCGAAGTGGTGCTCGCGCGATTCGATGGCCAGTTGGGCCGTGGCAATGGTGTTGTCTTTGTACTTGGGAATGGCGGCCACAAACTCGGCCATCCAGCTGAGTTTGTGCCATGTGGGCGCGGGGTTCATGAGCAAAGGGGCATCGCTCTTGAGCATCCATTTGAGGCCCTTGACGATGGTGGAGGGATGGGTCCAGACCTCGGCGTTGGAGGCGGACAGCTGGCCGCCGTTGGCGTAGGACGTTTCCATGCCGGGGTAGCGGTTTTTCTCGATCAGGGTGACTTGAAGGCCTTGTTGGGCCAAGGCGTAGGCGGAGGTGACGCCAGTGATGCCGCCGCCAATGATGACAATGTGCTTTTTCATGAAGCTACTCTCTTTGATGCGTCTCAAACGGGTAGACGAACCGCACACCGGATGTGTGCAGAACGACCCCCTCTGTTTGAAACCTGAGAGATTCACCCTGCCTGTGGAAGGCTTGGGGCTTGCTCCTGCGGTGTGCCGGGGGACGAATCCCGGCAACTCTTCAGAGTGCTTTGTTCACCACGGTCCTTTTGCCTGAGAGTTTCCGGGGTGGTTGCTCCTTCGGCGTTGAGGGCCTTTGGCCCCCAAGCTCTCCCACAGTGAACGTCGGACTGGGTCCGACTCGGGGTGACGGTTGCAAAACCGGCGTCACCCTGTGTTTCAGATTCTACGGCCTGAATCCCAGTCTGACAGGCCCATGACAAAAAATCAGTCGGTCAACTTCTGGTAACTGGCCTCGTCGTGCAAGGCGTCCAGGTCCGACAGCTGAGTCAGCTTGACCTTGAAGAACCAACCGGCGCCCAAAGGATCGGAATTGGCCAAAGAGGGGTCGGCACGCAGGGCTTCATTGACCTCGATGATTTCGCCTGCGGCAGGCATGTGCACGTCGGCAGCGGCTTTGACAGACTCCACCACGCCAGCGACTTCGCGCGCTGCAAAAGTTTTTCCGATGTCGGGCAAATCGACAAACACGATGTCGCCCAGGGTGTCTTGGGCATGGACCGTGATGCCCATCACGGCGGTCAGGCCATCGTCATTGCGCTGGAGCCAAGTGTGGTCTTCGGAGTATTGGATGGACATGGTGTGTAACAAAAAAACCTGGCCCTCAAGGGGCCAGGCGGTGTGAGAATGCGGGAAATTCTAGCTTTATTTGGCGTAGACCAGATCCCGCAAAGTCAAGGACAGGGCGGGCACATAGCTCACCACCATCAAGCAGACCAGGATCACCAGGACGAAGGGGATCAAATCTTTGATCATCCGGTCCAGCGAAATCCGCGCCACCGTGCATGCGGCGAACAGGTTCACACCAAAAGGCGGTGTGATCATGCCCAAAGCCAGGTTGACCACCATGACCAGACCAAAGTGAACCGGGTCGATGCCGAAGTGCACGGCCACTGGGGCCAAGATGGGGGCCAGCACAATGATGGCTGCGCTGGTTTCGATGAACATGCCAATGAAGAACAAAGCAGCGTTGACACCCAACAAGAAGTAAGCGGGTGACTTGAGCACGTCTTGCAACCAGTGGCCAATCGCTTCAGGCACACCAGCACGGGTGATCAAGAAGGCGAACAAGCCCGCGTTGGCAATGATGAACATGATCACCGCGCTGGACAGCACCGATTTGCGCATGATGATGGCCAGGTCTTTCAGCTTGATCTCACGGTAAATCAAGGTGCCCACAATCAGCGCGTAGAACACCGCCACGGCAGACGCTTCGGTGGGGGTGAACACCCCGCCGTAGATACCGCCCAAAATGATCACAGGCATCATGAGCGCCCAGCCGGCTTGCCAGGAGGCCTTGCCAAAGCTCAGACGGCCTTCGCCGTCGTTCTTGCCCCAACCTTTGTATTTGCAATAAATCCAAACCCAGAACATCAAGGCTGCGCCAATGAACAGGCCAGGACCGAAACCGGCAATGAACAATTCGCCAATTGAGACTTCGGCACTGACGCCGTACAGGATCATGGGAATCGAGGGCGGGATGATCACGCCCAACTCGGCCGAGGTGGCTTGCAAAGAAGCCGCGTAGGTGGTGGGGTAGCCGTGCTTGATCAGCGCCGGGATCAGGATGGTGCCGATGGCAAACGTGGTGGCCACCGACGAGCCCGAGACGGCTGCAAAAATCATGCAGGTCAGCACGCAGGTCATGGGCAAGCCACCTTGCACGCCGCCCACAATGCTCTTGGCGAACTCCACCAAGCGGCGCGAGATGCCGCCGGTTTCCATGATGTTGCCCGCCAAAATGAAGAAGGGGATGGCGGCCAGCGGAAATTTGTTGATCGAATTGAACATCTCCTTGACGGAGATGAGCATGTTGGCGTTGCCGATTTGGATACCGACAATCGCCGACAAACCAATGGACACGGCCACGGAGATGGTGAGTGCAAAGCACAGCACCATGGTGCAAAGCATGACGACGCTCATTGTGCGGTCTCCAATTCAAGGCGCTGGGGGTCCAGCCAATTGCCAATGATGCTGATCACGCTGAAACACGCACCCACAGGCAAAGCCATGTAGGCCCAAAACATGGACACGTCTTCCAGACCAATCATGGACTGGACCTTGCCCCGGTTGGCGTAGTCCCAGCCCCACCAAATGATGATGCAGACCAAGGTGAGTGCAGCCAAAGCCACGGCGGTGTCCAGGAATTTTTTCATGCGCGGGCCGCTCCAGCGGTAAAGCACGTCGACGCTGACCATCGCACCCTGACGGAAGGCCATGGGAATGCCCATGAAGACCATCCAGATCAGGCTGAAGCGGATGATGACTTCTGTCCATTCAACCGGAACTTCCAGTACAAAGCGGGTGAAAATTTGCAGCATGCCCAGACTGGCCGCGACAACCAGCATCAAACAGGCCACGAACATGGAGAAAGCGGTGGTCCACTTTTCTATGCTCAGATAAAGCGAGCGCATAAAAAATCCTTCACGACAAAATCAAAAAACGCCCGCCAATCCAGGATTGGGCGGGCGTTTCCACAAACTTCAGATTACTTGTAGTTGCGGATGCGGTCCAGGTTGGCTTTGCCGAACTGCTTTTCGAACTCGGCCATGGCGGGGCCCATGGTGGCCAAGAATTTGGACTTGTCCACGTTCTCAATGATGTTCATGCCTTTTTTGCGCAGCTCAGCCACGCCGTTGGCATCGTCTTTGTCCACGCGTGCACGGTTGGCCTTGACCGCTTCTTTGGCTGCGTCCAAAAAGATTTGCTTGTCCGCGGCGCTGAGTTTGTCAAACGAGCCCTTGTTCATCAGGATCACCACGGGTGAGTAGACGTGGCCAGTCAGTGTCAGGTGCTTTTGCACTTGGTCAAAGTTGGAAGCCATGATCACCGACAGTGGGTTTTCTTGACCGTCCACGGTGCCTTGTTGCAAAGCGGTGAACACTTCAGGGAACGCCATGGGGGTGGTCACGATGCCCAAGCTCTTGTAAGCGGCCACGTGCACAGGGTTTTCCATGGTGCGCATCTTCAGGCCCTTCAGGTCGCCCGGCTCATTCACCGCACGCTTGCTGTTGGTCATGTGGCGCACGCCGTTTTCACCCCAAGCCAAAGCCTTGAAGCCTTTGGAGTCAAACTTGGTCAGCAACTCTTGGCCAATGGGGCCGTCCAGCACGGCGCGAGCGTGTGCTTTGTCACGGAACAAGAAGGGCACGTCCAAGATGCGCGACTCGGGCACAAAGTTGGGCACAGGACCGGTCGATGTGGTAGCCAATTCTTGGGTGCCCAGTTGCACAGACTCGATGGACTCGCGCTCACCGCCCAAAGAGCCGGAGTAGAAGTTCTGAATCTTGATGCGGCCGTTGGTGCGCTTTTCGACTTCTTTGGACAGGGTGTCGATGGCCTCGCCTTGGTGGGAATTCTGGCCCACAGAAATGCTGTTGCGCATGGTGATTTGCGCAGAAGCGGTAGCCATGACACCAACAGCCAAACTCAGGCCCAACATCAATTTGCTCAATTTCATTCGATAGCTCCTCGTGGATCAGTGGACGACAACAAGCTGCGAATCAACTTGTCATACAAGTTTCATTATGGAGGTCTCTTTGGTCAGATAGGCTACGGGTTTTCGCGGGGGTGGTGATGCCAAGGTGACGCCAAACAATGCATCGGGTCAAACCAAAAAAAGAGGCCCCTCAGGGCCTCTTTAAAAAACAGGGCAATCTCACATGCCTGTGTAGTTCGGACCGCCGCCACCTTCGGGCGTGACCCAGACGATGTTTTGCGTCGGGTCCTTGATGTCGCAGGTCTTGCAGTGCACGCAGTTTTGCGCGTTGATCTGCAGGCGGTCCGAGTGGTCTTCGTTTTTGACGAACTCGTACACACCCGCCGGGCAATAGCGGCTCTCGGGGCCGGCGTACTTGGCCAGGTTGATGCTGACGGGCACCGAGGCGTCTTTGAGCGTCAGGTGGGCAGGCTGGTTTTCTTCGTGGTTGGTGTTGCTGATGAACACGCTGGACAGGCGATCAAAGGTCAGCTTGCCGTCCGGTTTCGGGTACTCGATCTTCTCGCACTCGGCCGCAGGCTTGAGGTAAGTGTGGTCGGCCTTGTCGCGGCGCAGCGTCCACGGAATGTGGCCGCGCAGCACGAACTGCTCAAAGCCGTTCATCAGGGTGGCCACAGTGAGGCCCTTTTTGAACCAGCTCTTGAAGTTGCGCGACTTGTTGAGCTCGGTGTAGAGCCAGCTGGCTTCAAACGCTTCGGGGTAGGCGCTCAGTTCGTCGTGCTGGCGGCCAGCCAACAGGGCGTCGTAAGCTGCTTCGGCGGCCAGCATGCCGGTCTTGATGGCGGCGTGGCTGCCTTTGATGCGGCTCACGTTCAGGTACCCGGCGTCGCAGCCGACCAGCGCACCACCAGGGAACACGGTTTTGGGCAGACTCATCAGGCCGCCCGCGGTGATGGCGCGTGCACCGTAACCAATGCGTTTGGCATTGACTTCGCCTTTGTCGTTAGTGAAGTACCACTTGATGTTGTTGTGGGTTTTCCAGCGCTGGAACTCTTCAAATGGGCTGAGCCAGGGGTTGGCGTAGTCCAGACCCACCACGTAGCCAATGGCGATCTTGTTGTCTTCCATGTGGTACATGAAAGCGCCACCGTAGGTGTCGTTGTTCATGGGCCAGCCGGCGGTGTGCATGACAAAACCGGGCGTGTGGCGTGAGGGGTCGATCTCCCAAACTTCCTTGATGCCGATGCCGTAGGTCTGCGGATCGCGGCCTTCGTCGAGTTGGTATTTGGCGATCAGCTGCTTGCCCAGGTGGCCGCGTGCGCCTTCGGCAAACACCGTGTACTTGCCGTGCAGTTCCATGCCCAGCTGGAAGTTTTCGGTCGGCTCGCCGTCTTTGCCGATGCCCATATTGCCGGTTGCCACGCCTTTGACGCTGCCATCTTCGTTGTAGAGCACCTCCGCGGCGGTGAAGCCGGGGAAGATTTCCACGCCCAAGTTCTCGGCCTGCTGTCCCAGCCAACGGGTGAAGTTGGACAGGCTGATGATGTAGTTGCCGTGGTTTTGTGCGCACTCGGGCAAAAAGATACCGGGGGTGCGGGTGGCGCCGGTTTCGCTCAAAAAGCTCCAAGCGTCATCGGTCACGGGCTGGTTCAGTGGTGCGCCCAATTCTTTCCAATTGGGGAAGAGTTCGGTCAGGGCCTTGGGGTCCATGATGGCGCCCGACAGGATGTGGGCACCGGGCTCGCCGCCTTTTTCAAGCACGACCACCGACACATCCTGGCCTTTTTCGGCGGCCAGTTGCTTGAGGCGAATCGCTGTGGACAGGCCGCCAGGGCCGCCGCCGACCACGACCACGTCGTATTCCATGGATTCGCGGGGGCCATAGGTGCTCAGGATTTCTTCGGGGCTCATGAACGTCTCTTGTGAAGTGGTGAATTCGGGGCCGACACGCAGCGTGTCGGCCGTGTGACTCATTTTATGCGGCACAAAGGCCTTTCCCCCGCACAATGGTGTCACCCGTTGTCAGAAGCGGATACGAACCCCTTTGAAGGATTTGCCATGGCTTATGAAATTGATTTGTCGGGCCGCGTGGCCTTGGTGACCGGTGCATCAGGTGGTTTGGGCGCTCAATTTGCCAAAACCCTGGCCGCTGCCGGTGCTGGCGTCGTGTTGGCCAGCCGCCGGGTTGAAAAGCTCAAGGACCTGCGCGCCGAAATCGAAGCTGCAGGTGGTGACGCCCATGTGGTGGAGCTCGATGTCACAGACCGCCACAGCATTGCTGCCGCAGTGGCGCACGCCGAGACTGAGATGGGCAGCATCGACATCTTGGTGAACAACTCGGGCGTCAGCACCACCCAGCGTATCCAAGATGTGACGGAAGAAGACTACGACTTCATCATGAACACCAATGTGCGTGGTGCATTTTTTGTCGCGCAAGAGGTGGGCAAGCGCATGTTGGCCCGTGCCAAGGGGGCCGCACCCGGCAGCTTCACGGGCGGTCGCATCATCAACATCGCCTCGATGGCCGGCCTGAAAGTCTTGCCGCAAATTGGCGTTTATTGCATGAGCAAGGCCGCTGTGGTGCAGATGACCAAAGCGTTTGCCGTGGAGTGGGGGCGTTTTGGCATCAATGTGAACGCGATTTGCCCCGGTTACATCGACACCGAGATCAACCACCACCACTGGCAGACCGAACAAGGCCAAAAACTCATCAGCATGCTGCCGCGCAAACGCGTAGGTCAGCCCCAAGACCTGGACGCGTTGTTGATGTTGCTGGCGAGCGATCAGAGCCATTTCATCAATGGCGCGGTCATTTCGGCTGACGATGGATTTGCTGTTTAAGGAAGCACCCGATGAAGCTGGAGTTGCCTGAGCATAAAAAACTCGTTCATCAGATGGTCATTCCCATTCGCTGGGGAGACATGGACGCCATGGGCCACGTCAACAACACGGTCTATTTTCGGTATCTGGAGTCGGTACGGATCGATTGGTTCGATCAAATTGGCTTTGATCTGAACCCTCAGGGCGAGGGGCCCGTGATTGTGAATGCGTTTTGCAATTTTTACCGGCAGTTTGAATACCCGGGTGACATCCTGGCCAAGATGTATGTGAGCGACCCGGGACGTACCACTTTTGAAAGCTGGTGCACGCTCGAACGGGTGGACCAACCCGGTCGCGTGGACGCAGCAGGCGGAGCAACCACCATTTGGGTGGATTTCCCGAAGCAAAAAGCGGTGAATTTGCCCGACTGGGTGCGCGAAAAAGTCACCCCCTGACAAGCGCCGGGCAGACCTTGGCGCTGCCTCTTAGGCCTTGGCCCCCACCGCCGTCCATTGGTTGGCATGACGGGTGAGCCAGTCATGGGCTTGGGTGGGATGGCCCACCTGCATGGGGTGAAAGTCTTTGCGCGTGTATTCCCACACGGGCTTTGCCACACGCCAAACCATGCCGTGACGCCCGAACAGGAATTTGCCCGCTGACCACCAGGTGGAGGGTTTGAACAGCGTCTTGTCGTGCCAGAGGTTGTTGATCGTTTGGCGCAGCACGTCTGTGCTGAACTGGATCGTCACGTACCAGAACCAGCGCATGCGCCAGCTGTGGTTGCCGCCCAAGCGTTGGTAGAGGTCAAAAGCCACGCATTTGTGTTCGGACTCTTCGGCCGCATGCCATCGCCACAGGGTTTTGAGGGGCTCTTCGGCGCCCGCAAACCAGTCGCCTGCTTGGTCCATCCGTTCCAGCGTCAGGTCGCCAAAAATGGATGTGAAATGCTCAAAGGCGGCGGTGATCGCCAACTCGTGCAGGTAACCCTTCTCGCTTTTGCTGAAAAATTCGTCGCGGCCTTTTTTGAGGCGCTGCTCCGCGCGTGGCCCCCAGTGGTTGACCAAGCCTTGTTTTTCAAGGTGTGCGTTGTAGAGCGCGTGCAGGTGGCGGTGGGTTGCTTCTTGACCCACAAAACCCTTGGCGATGTGCTTGAGTTCTGCGTTTTCTGGCGTGTCGGGCAGGTTTTTTGCGCCTGCTTTGACCGCGTCGATGAAGGACTGTTCTCCCACAGGGAAACTCATGGACAAGGCATTGGCATAGGCCGTCAAAAACGCATCACCGCCATTCCAGTGGCGAGAAAAGCCTTGGCTCAAGTCCACGCTGAGTCGGCGAACTGTCAATTCAGTGGGGGCTGCAGGGTATGTGCTCATAGGGCGTGCCTTGGGATATCGGTCAGAATGTGAGCATTGTTCAGGTTTTGCAAAGACCTTGCAACTCGCGATCTGCTCACATTTTGGAATGGATTTTTCCGATGCCCAGCCCGAAACCCGATAAAGCAAACTCTCCGCTGCGAGGCCCATCCAGCCTCAGGCGGCAGCCTTCACAAGCCCGCGCCCAGCAAACCATGCAAACCTTGTTCAAAGCGGCTGCTCAGATTTTGGACAAGGACGGCGAGGCCGGTTTGACCACCAACAAAGTGGCCGCCGCTGCAGGTTTTTCGATTGGTACGCTTTATCAGTACTTCCCGAGCAAAGAGGTGTTGGTGCGTGCCATGGCCGCACGCGGGCAAGAGATGGTGCTGCAAGCCCTTGAGCAATACCTGGCCGCGCTGGAGTTGCGGCCCGATGTGTCCACGATGGACCCGCAAGACCTGTTGCGTCAAGCCATGCGCATCTTGCTGCAAGGGTTTGCCAGTGGAAAAGGCTTTAGCCAAAGCCTGATTCGCTTGGGTTGGATGATGGAGCAACCCCAGGAGACGGCCAGCGTGGTGCGCCAAGTGGCCGATCGCTTGGCGATCTTCTTTGAGCGCATCAATCATCCTGAATTGAAGTCACCATCTCCCGCGCAGTTGTTTGTGCTCAGCCGCTCGGTGATCGGCACTTTGCGAAGTGCCAGTCTTGAAAAGTCACCGCTCTTGGGCAGTGCGGCGCTCGAAGACGCGCTGGTGCAAGTGGCTTGGGCCTTGTTGGCCCGGCAGCATCTGTCGTACCCGGTGTGAGCGGTTATTCATGGCTATCGAAGGCATGGACCCCCGATCGAGTCGGGGGTGACAAATGTGCCGCATGCCCCAGCCTGTCGTGCCCCGGCCAGTCATCCCCCGGCCAGTCATCCCCCTGCGTGTCATAGCCCTGCGTGTCATAGCCCTGCGTGTCATCCCCCTGACTGTCATGCCCGCGCATGCGGGTATCCATGGCCGCCGAAGGCATGGACCCCCAATCAGGTCGGGGGTGACAAAGGGGAAGTCAAGCCGCTGGCTTGGCCTTGGGCGCGCGGCCCATCAGGTAGAACTCGGGGTTGGGCATCATGCCGCTGAAGCTGGCCATGCGGTTACTCAGGCCAAAGAAGGCGGTGATGGCCGCGATGTCCCAGATGTCCTCGTCATTGAAGCCGTGCGCGTGCAGGGCGGCAAAGTCGGCTTCTTCCACTTGGTCAGACTGGTTACAGACCTTGAGCGCAAAGTCGAGCATGGCGCGCTGGCGTGGGCTGATGTCGGCCTTGCGGTGGTTGATGGCCACCTGATCGGCCACCAAAGGCTTTTTCTCGTAAATGCGCAAGATCGCCCCGTGCGCCACCACGCAATACAGGCAGTGGTTGGCCGCGCTGGTGGTGGTCACGATCATCTCGCGCTCACCCTTGGTGAGGCCACTCTCGCGCCCCACCGACTCGGGCACCATCAGGGCGTCGTGGTAGGCGAAAAACGCGCGCCATTCGGCTGGGCGGCGGGCAAAGGCCAAAAACACATTGGGCACAAACCCGGCTTTTTCCTGGACTTCGAGCACCTTGGCTTTGATGTCTTCGGGCAGGTCATTGATGTCGGGGGCGGGGTAGCGTGTGTTCATGGCGTTCCTTTTGGGTGTCATACCCGCGAATGCGGGTATCCATATCTGATGGGCTTTGGCTGTCTTGGGCGCAGCCACTTGACAGATTATGCTGATGAACTTTTCAGGAGCCTGTCATGTCCAACACACCCGCACGTTCACCCATCGAGCAAGCTCGCGAGGCTCGCCCCGATGACGCCGCCTTCCAAGCGGGCCTCACCACCCGCACCCAGGTCATGGGGCCGGAGTATGTGGACCGCGCCTTGGGCGCCGCCACTGAATTCACCATGCCCATGCAGGAATTCATCACGGCCAATGCCTGGGGCAACGTCTGGCAACGCCCTGGCCTGGACCTGAAAACCCGCAGCTTGATCACTGTGGCCATGCTCACGGCCCAGGGCAAACAGCACGAGCTCAAGGCCCATGTGCGCGGCGCCATCAACAACGGGGCGACGCCCGAAGAGCTGCGCGAAGTGATGCTGCACGCCACGGTGTACTGCGGCTTTCCTACCGCGATTGACGCTTTTCGCAGCGTCACCGAGGTGGTCGAATCTCTGGCCTGAGCGAGATCGGGCTATGGCGAGGCGAGTAACGAAGGCAACAGGGCTGCATTGACGGGTCTTGGCTTTTCACCGATTCTCAGGTGAGGAGACAAAACCCATGGAATTTTCAGAACTCATCAAGGCCCGAAAAAGCGTTCGTGGCTACCTGCCCAAACCCGTGCCCCGCGAGGTGATCGAAGAGATCATCGAGGTGGCCAAGTGGTCGCCTTCGTCCATGAACACCCAGCCTTGGCATGTGCATGTGGTCACGGGCGAGCCTTTGGAGCGCATCCGCCGGGGCAACACCGAGAACATGGTCAAGGGCGTGCCGCCCAAGCGCGACTTTCCGATGAAAGAGGCCTACGACGGCATTCACCGCAAGCGCCAGGTCGACATCGCGATTCAGCTGTTCGACGCCATGGGCATCGCCCGCGACGACAAAGAGCGGCGCACCGATTGGGTCATGCGTGGCTTTCGGCAGTTCGATGCGCCTGTGTCGCTGGTGCTGACCTATGACAAATACCTCGAACCTGCGGCCATCAGCCAGTTTGACCTGGGCGCTTTGTCGCATGCGCTGGTGCTGGCTGCATGGGAGCGCGGCTTGGGCAGCGTCATCAACGGCCAAGGCATCATGCAGTCGGCCGTGGTGCGCGAGCACGCGGGCATTCCGGACGATCAGAACATCATGATCTGCATCGCCATGGGCTACCCGGACGAAGACTTTGTGGCCAACAGCGTGAAGTCGGTGCGCGAAGACGCCGCCAACTTTGTGCGTTACGTCGGCTTCTGATCTTTTTATCCACTCGCCATCGGGCGATGGCGACGGACTTTTTGAGAGAAGACCCCATGAACATGAGCAAAGACGAACTGGCTTTTCGTGACGAAGTGCGCGCCTTTTTGGCGGCCGAGTTGACCGATGAGATCCGTCTGGGCGGGCACCGCACCTCGGGCATTTTTTCGGACTACGAGGTCGGCATCCCTTGGCAGCGGGTCTTGGCCACGCGCGGCTGGGCTGCGCCGCACTGGCCGGTCGAGTGGGGTGGCTGCGGCTGGACGCCC
>ERZ1034361.692-NODE-692-length-20428-cov-8.541890_pt1 | contig 20428 bp, 16 predicted proteins | sample MGYA00520617_ERZ1034361 | MGnify/ENA primary metagenome ERZ1034361 (study PRJEB33736, sample SAMEA104284507) | Azolla filiculoides | biome: Urban; feature: Water surface; material: Ditch water | place: Netherlands | collected 2015-10-28 | depth 0-0.1 m ...
GATGATCACGTACTTGTTCATGAAGGTGCGACCGCGCATGAAGTTCATGCTCTTGATCTTGATGCGGCTCTTGATCAACTCGTTGGTCGCAGCGCGGCCCCATTCACCGGCATTGCCGCCGTCGCCTTTGGCCAGAAACTCCAGGTTGTCGTCAAGGGCGCCCATCCAGGGGCCCATCTTTTCTTCTTCGGTGCCCGGCAAAAAGCCGATGTCCTCGCCGACGCTGACCGTGGCGCGGGTCATGATGATTTCGGTGTAACGACGGTCATCCAGCACCTGGGTTAGGCCAGCGGCCAGGGCCATCAAGGTTTTACCTGTACCCGCAGTGCCCGCCAGCGTCACAAAGTCGACGTCCGGATCGGTCAAGAGATTCATCGCAAAGTTTTGTTCGCGGTTGCGTGTGGTCACACCCCAGATGGCATTTTTCTGATGGTTGAAGTCCTTCAGTGTGCGCAAGACGGCTGTTTTGCCGCGAATCTCTGTAACCCGTGCGTACAGGCTCGGCTCACCGGGTGCCTCGAAATACACAAACTGGTTCATGAACAGGCTGGGCACAATGGGTCCGCTGATCCGGTAAAAAGTGTGCGTGCCTTGCTGCCAGCTTTCCACGGTTTTGCCATTGCGGATCCAGAAGTCAGCTGGCAATGCCAATGATCCGGGGTACAGCAGGTCACCATCTTCCAGCGTCTTGTCGTTTTGGTAGTCCTCGGCCTGTAAACCCAAAGCCCGTGCCTTGACCCGCATGTTGATGTCCTTGGACACCAGCACCACTTCTCGCGGGGCTTGCAACTGACCCAGGGCTTTGACAACGCCCAGAATCTGGTTGTCTGCCTTGCCTTGTGGCAGGGCCAAAGGCAAGCTGAGATCCAGTGCCTGGGTCTGGAAAAACAATTGCCCCATCGCATCGGTGTGGCCCGTGGCACTCAAGGGGGAGCCTTTGCCCAAGTCTGCACCTTGTGCACTGGCCAAAGCGTCCAATGAGCGGCTGGCTTGACGTGCATTGCGTGCCACTTCGGTCATGCCTTTTTTATGACCATCCAGCTCTTCGAGCACGATCATCGGCAAGAAGACATCGTGTTCTTCAAAGCGGAACAGGCTCATGGGGTCGTGCATCAGCACATTGGTGTCGAGCACAAAGAGTTTGCTCGGCCCGCTTCGGCGTTTGGGGCGGCTCACGGGTGCAAAGCTGGGCTTCGTGGCCGCAGGCGCAGGGGCTGCCGGTGGTGTCGCAGCTGCCGTGGGGGCTTTGCGGCCGCGGGCGACACGTTTGGGTTCCATGGCCACAGTGGACTGAACGGGCGCTGCAGGTGCCCTGGTTTCGACTTGCACCATGACGGGTGGTTTTTCTTCCTCAGCCGTTTGCGCCTCGAAAGCTGTGTGGGTCAAGCGGCTGGCGCGTTGGGTGGGTGCGGGTGGCAGTGGCATGAGCGAAGGCCTCTTGAGAAGTGAAAAATTCTGGCGCTGAAAAATAAAAAGCCGCCTGGAGGCCAAGGCGGCTTTTTATGGAGGAGAGAAGGGGGCTGAGTTTCAGCGGCATGAAATCATTATGCACGAGCCGAATGACAAAACCCGCCGGGTTCAATCAAGCCACTGCGGCGGCTTTCTTCAGGTCTTTAACGGCCTTGAGCACTTCTTCCACATGGCCTGGGACTTTCAGACCGCGCCACTCTTGCTTGAGTGTGCCGTCCGCGCCGACCAAAAATGTGCTGCGCTCAATGCCTTTGACTTTTTTGCCGTACATGATTTTGTTTTTGACGACACCAAACATGTGGCACATTTTTTCTTCGGTGTCGGCAATCAGCTCAAAGGGCAATTCCAGCTTGGCTTTGAAGTCGTCGTGCGATTTCATGTTGTCGCGTGAAACACCCAGAACCAAGGCACCTGCTTTGACAAAATCCTTGTACTTGTCGCGGAACTGCATGGCTTCGGTGGTGCAGCCAGGGGTGTTGTCTTTGGGGTAGAAAAACAAAACCACGGGTTGGCCGAGGTGGGAGATGTTCGAAACTTTCAGACCGCTGGTCGCGTTCGCTTCAAATTCGGGGAGGGGTTTGTTAAGAACGATCGCCATAAAACTTTGATCTCGCTTGACAGGTTGAGCGCTTGCCGCCATCTGATGGCGTCAAATTCGCTAAAGGCCATGGGCCTTGGCAACCTTCGATTTTACTCTGAATGAAAGCCCTCAATCGCCCAAACCTTTGGAAACCAGGTCGATTGTGAAATGCATGCTTTAAGCTTCTTGCAACAAAGCGACCACCACTTTGCGTCCCTCGCTGGCCAGAATGTTGTAGGTCCGACAGGCGGCTGGTGTGTCCATGGTTTCAAGGCCAATGCCGCGCTCAATCAGGGGTCTTAGCCAGCCAGGCTGAGGAAATCGCAAGCGGGGCCCACTGCCAAATATCACCAGCTCCGCTCCGCTCAAGGCCAATGTCTCGAAATTTTCGGGTTTGAGCTCTTCAAAACGGCTAACTTCCCATGCGTTTGGCGCAGCGCCCGGCAGGCTGCTGACGATCAGCGAGTGGTCGAATTTTTGGCCATTGACCTCAATCCATCCTTGGCCGTAGGCATTGATGGTGAGGTTGTTCGATTTGTCAGGTTGTAGTTTCATGGGGTGATCTGGGCTGGCAGGGCGTGTTCAGTCCAACATTAGAGGCGCAGCTCTGGGTTGTGGGGCCGAAATGGCCTTGAAATGTGGTCAAATTATAGGTTTTCCCCTCTCGCAACTGCCTTTGGAGGCACTTTGAAGCCCATTCAAAAATCTGCCAAGCTCGCCAACGTTTGTTATGACATTCGCGGCCCCATCATGGACCGCGCCCGTCAAATGGAAGAGGACGGGCAAAAGATCATCAAATTGAACATCGGAAACCTGGCAGTTTTCGGCTTTGATGCGCCTGAAGAAATTCAGCAAGACATGATTCGCAACTTGCCCAATTCGGCAGGTTACTCCGACAGCAAAGGCATCTTTGCAGCGCGCAAGGCCGTCATGCACGAGACCCAAAAGCAAGGCATCTTGGGCGTGACGCTCGATGACATTTATTTGGGCAACGGCGCCAGCGAATTGATTGTGATGGCCACCAACGGTCTGTTGGACAACGGCGACGAAGTGCTTTTGCCATCCCCCGATTACCCGCTGTGGACGGCGGCGGCCAGTTTGTCTGGCGGCACCCCCGTGCATTACCGCTGCGAAGAAGCCAATGGCTGGATGCCGGATCTGGCGGACATCCGCGCCAAAGTGACCCCCCGCACCAAAGGCATTGTGGTGATCAACCCCAACAACCCGACGGGTGCCCTGTACTCGGACGAGTTGCTCAAAGGCATTGTGGCCATTGCGCGTGAGCATGGCCTGGTGATTTTTGCCGACGAGGTCTACGACAAAGTCTTGTATGACGGCGTCAAGCACACGCCTTTGGCCAGCCTGTCGCAGGATGTGCTGACCTTGACCTTCAACTCGCTGTCCAAAAGCTACCGTTCCTGCGGATACCGGGCTGGTTGGATGGTGATTTCTGGCGACAAAAAGAACGCCCGCGATTACATCGAGGGCCTGAACATGCTGTCGAACATGCGCTTGTGCGCCAACGTGCCTGGGCAATGGGCCATTCAAACCGCTCTGGGTGGGCACCAGAGCATCAATGAGTTGGTGAACGAGGGTGGCCGATTGCGCAAGCAGCGCGATCTGGCGTATGAGTTGATCACGGCAATTCCGGGTGTGAGCTGTGTGAAACCGCAGGCTGCGCTGTACATGTTCCCCAAGCTGGACCCCCAGATTTACCCGGTCAAGGATGACCAGGATTTCTTCTTGCAATTGCTCGAAGAAACCAAGGTCATGCTGGTTCAGGGTACGGGCTTCAATTGGCCCGATACGGACCATTTCCGCATCGTGTTTTTACCTCACGAAGATGATTTGCGCGAAGCGATTGCTCGGGTTGCACGTTTTCTCGAAGGTGCCCGCAAACGCTTTGGCACCGAGGCTTTGGTAAGCTGAATTCCAATATCCATGCCCGAGCCTTTCGGGCGCTCTGTAGTAAAGAAGATAAAAAATGAAACCGATCAAAGTTGGCCTGTTGGGCATGGGCACTGTTGGCTCTGGCACATTCAATGTGCTCAAGCGCAATCAGGGCGAAATTCTGCGCCGGGCTGGCCGAGGGATTGAAATCACCATGGTGGCCGACCTCGATGTGGCGCGTGCCAAAGCTCTGGTGGGTGAGGGCGTTCAAGTGGTGGCCGATGGCCGCGAGATCATTGCCAACCCTGAAATCGACATCGTCATTGAATTGATTGGTGGTTACGGCATCGCCAAAGCGCTGGTCTTGGAGGCGATTGCCGCAGGCAAGCATGTGGTCACCGCCAACAAGGCTTTGCTGGCCGTGCATGGCACCGAGATTTTTGCTGCGGCGCAAGCCAAAGGCGTGATGGTGGCTTTTGAAGCGGCAGTGGCCGGTGGCATTCCGATCATCAAGGCGTTGCGCGAAGGCCTGACGGCCAACAGCATCCAGTGGGTGGCGGGCATCATCAACGGCACGACCAACTTCATCTTGTCCGAAATGCGCGACAAGGGGCTGGATTTCGGGGTGGTGCTCAAGGAAGCCCAGCGTCTGGGTTATGCCGAAGCCGATCCGACCTTTGACATCGAAGGCGTGGACGCTGCGCACAAAGTGACCTTGATGAGCGCGATTGCCTTTGGCATTCCGGTTCAGTTTGACAAAGCCTATGTCGAAGGCATCACCCAATTGGGAGCAGCCGACATCAAATACGCCGAACAACTGGGCTACCGCATCAAGCTGCTCGGTATCACCAAGCGCACGGCGCAAGGCGTGGAGTTGCGTGTGCACCCTAGCCTTGTGCCGACACAGCGCCTGATTGCCAATGTTGAAGGTGCCATGAACGCCGTGATGGTGCAAGGCGATGCCGTGGGCACCACCTTGTATTACGGTAAAGGCGCAGGCTCCGAGCCGACGGCCAGCGCCGTGATTGCCGACTTGGTCGACATCACCCGCTTGCACACCGCCGATCCACTGAACCGTGTGCCTCACTTGGCTTTCCAGCCAAATGCCATGAGCAGTTTGTCGGTTTTGCCAATGTCCGAGGTGGTCACCAGCTATTACTTGCGTTTGCGCGTGGCCGACCAGGCCGGGGTGTTGGCCAAGTTGACAGGTCTCTTAGCCCAGGCCGACATCAGCATCGATGCCGTCTTGCAACGCGAGGCCGACCAGGTCAGCCAAGCAGGTGAGAACCAGACCGATGTGATCATCTTGACCCACGACACACGTGAAGGCACCTTGAACGCCGTTTTGGCTGAAATGCAGGCGCTGCCCACCGTGATGGCGCCGATTGTGCGCATTCGCAAGGAAGAGTTGAACTGATGCGTTACCTGTCGACACGCGGTCATGCCGACCGCAAAAAATTTTGTGAAATCCTGCTCGAAGGCTTGGCGCCTGACGGGGGCTTGTACTTGCCTGAACGTTATCCGAAGCTGGATTCGGCTGCGCTGACGCACTTGCGCGATGTTTGGCAAAGCCAAGGCTATGCGGCTTTGGCTTTCGAAGTTTTGTCGCTCTACATCGACGACATTCCTCGCGATGACTTGCAGGCCCTGTGTCGCAAGACCTACACCCAAGAGGTGTTCGGCACGAAAGACATCGTGCCACTGAAGCCCTTGAAGGCTGCCGGCAACACCCAGCCTGATTTGTACCTCGAAGCCTTGTCCAATGGACCGACATTGGCCTTCAAGGACATGGCGATGCAGTTGCTTGGCAATTTGTTTGAATACGAGTTGGCACGCCGTGGTGAAGAACTCAACATTCTGGGGGCTACTTCTGGCGACACGGGCAGTGCAGCCGAATACGCCATGCGCGGCAAAAAAGGCGTGCGGGTTTTCATGACCAGCCCACATGGCCGCATGAGCCCCTTCCAGCAAGCCCAAATGTTCAGCCTGCTGGACGAGAATATCCACAACATCGCCATCGACGGTGTGTTCGACGACTGCCAGGATATTGTCAAAGCGGTGTCCAACGATCTGGCTTTCAAACGCCGTTACAAGATCGGCACGGTGAACTCGATCAACTGGGCTCGTTTGCTGGCCCAGGTGGTTTACTACTTTGCAGGCTACTTCCAGGCCACGCAAAACAACGACCAGAAGGTCAGCTTCACGGTTCCTAGCGGTAATTTTGGCAACGTCTGTGCCGGTCATGTGGCCCGCATGATGGGTTTGCCGATTGACCGTCTGGTGGTGGCGACCAACGAAAACGATGTGCTCGACGAGTTCTTTCGCACGGGTATTTACCGTGTACGCGGTACGGCCGACACGCACGAGACTTCCAGCCCCTCCATGGACATCTCCAAGGCCAGCAACTTCGAACGCTTTGTGTTTGACTTGCTGGAGCGCGATGGTGCCCAAACCAAAGCCATTTTTGGCGAAGGCCTCAGTCGCGAAGGCTTCTTCGACTTGTCGGGCGATGCCCGGTTTGCCAAGGCGGCCGGCGTTTATGGCTTTGACAGTGGTCGCAGTACCCACGCCGATCGACTTCAGACCATTCAACAAGTGTTTGCCACTTATGGCGTGATGATCGACACCCACACGGCCGACGGTGTGAAAGTGGCCAAAGAGCACCTGAGTGCGCAGGTGCCCATGATCGTTCTGGAAACAGCTTTGCCCATCAAGTTCGCATCAACGATTGTGGAGGCCTTGGGCTGTCAACCCGATCGGCCCGTGCAGTTTGAAGGCATCGAGTCCTTGCCCAAACGTGTGCAGGTCATGAAGGCCGATGTTGAACAGATCAAAGCTTTCATCACGCAACACTGCGATTGAGTCCCATGACCACAGCCCCACGCGCACCTTTGATGTCACTCGATGAAGCGCTGAAAACGCTGTTGGCGCAAATCCCCCCCTTGATGGGCGTCGAGTGCGTGGCAACGCTGGATGCCGATGGCCGCATCCTGGCCCAAGACCTGGTTTCGGCCCTGCAAGTACCTGCTTTTGACAACTCGTCCATGGACGGGTATGCCGTGCGCAGCGCCGATGTGCAGGAAGCCGGTGTCGAATTGATGGTGACACAACGCATTGCAGCAGGTCATTTTGGGCAACCCTTGTTGCCCGGGGAAGCCGCTCGCATTTTCACGGGCGCGCCAGTGCCGCCCGGTGCAGATGCCATCGTGATGCAAGAGCAAACCGAGCTGGTGTCTGCAGACACCCCCAACCAGGTTCGGTTTTTGGCCCCCGCCATGGCGGGGCAGTGGGTGCGCCGAAGTGGCGAAGACGTTCGCACGGGCGATGCCGTGTTGAAGCGGGGACAAAAACTCGGCCCTGCTGAACTGGGCTTGGCGGCCAGTCTGGGTTTGGCGCATCTTCAGGTGATGTCGCGGCCGAAAGTGGCCTTGTTTTCAACGGGCGATGAACTGGTCATGCCGGGGGAAGTGGCGCCTGCAGACATGCCCCCCGGGGCCATTTACAACTCCAACCGGTTTTTTTTGCGGGCTTTGTTGCACCGCTTGGGTTGCGAGGTGAGCGATCTGGGCATTGTTCCTGACCGCCGTGAAGCCACCATTGCGGCCCTCAAAACCGCCGCCGATCACCACGATCTGATTGTGACCAGTGGTGGTGTTTCAGTGGGTGAAGAGGACCATGTCAAACCAGCTGTGCAAGCTTTGGGGGCTTTGGCGCTCTGGCAAATTGCCATGAAACCCGGAAAACCCTTTGCCTATGGCCATGTGCGCCGCGAATCAGCACCCGGCATGGCGCATTTTGTGGGCTTGCCGGGTAACCCTGTGTCGAGCTTCATGACTTTTTTGCTTTTGGTCAAGCCTGTGATTTTGGCGTTGCAGGGCGCCGAGCAAAGGGCGCCTGTGTGCATGCCAGTGCCCGCTCATTTTGACGTGCCCAAGGCGGATAAACGGCGTGAATTTTTGCGCGTTCGGCGCAATGCTCAAGGCGGCTTGGATCTCTTCCCCAACCAAAGCTCGGGCGTCCTGACGTCGGTCGTTTGGGGCGATGGTGTGGTGGACAACCCCGCTGGCCAAACCATTGCCCACGGCGATCTCGTCAGTTTCTGGCCATTTGCGGAGTGGTTGTCATGAAGATTCAGGTGCGTTACTTTGCTTCTTTGCGCGAAACCATTGGCGTGGCCAGTGAATCGGTGGAAACGGACTGCGACAACGTGGCCAGCTTCAGGCAACAACTGATCTCGCGTGGGGGTGCTCATGCGGAGTGTCTGGCCATCGGACGCCCCGTGCGTGTCGCCGTCAATCAGGTGATGGCGAACGACGCCACGCTGCTGACGGGCGATTGCGAAGTGGCATTTTTCCCACCCGTCACGGGAGGATAACGACCATGCTCCCAAACGTGGCGATTCAAACCGAAGACTTCGATGTCTCTCAAGAACTGACGGCCTTGCGGGCGCAAGATTTGCGTGTCGGGGCCGTGTGCAGCTTTGTGGGCACGGTGCGCGATACCCGGGCTTTAACGGGGGTTGCCCAAGATGAAGTGCAGGCCATGGAGCTGGAGCATTACCCCGGCATGACGGAAAAATCGATCGAAAGCATGATCGAGGAGGCGCACAAACGCTTCGATTTTTATGCGGCTCGCGTGGTGCACCGCGTCGGGCGTCTTTTGCCTGCTGACCAGATTGTGTTTGTCGCGGTGACCTCGGCGCACCGGGGGGAAAGCTTCAAAGCCTGTGAGTTTTTGATGGACTACCTGAAGACGCAGGCACCGTTTTGGAAAAAAGAGCAAACACCCCAAGGTGCGCAATGGGTCGATGCCCGCGTGTCCGATGATGCCGCGTTGGCCCGCTGGGGCATTGAAGGCAAGAACGCCTGACGGCGTCACTTCAGTGTTTGTAAACCTGCGCCTTCAAGGGCGTTTCAGGTGCATCTTCAGAGCGGTGTTCTGTGCTTTGGGCCACAAGACCCCAATCGGCATTGGCCATGCATTGGCGAATCAGATGGATCATGCCGTGGACCAACGTGACTTGTAAGGTCAGTTGGCAAGAGGGGGTTGCTCCGGCCATTTTCTTTTGAAAGATGATCTGCAAGCTGCCATTGGCTTGCAGAGTCAGGTGTGCATCGGTGATCAAAAATGGTTCGTCTCCCAGAGGCAATTGCTGGGGCTCAGCCGAATAGGGTGTTGAAAAATCAGCGGTTTGCAAGAATGCATTCCGTTTGAGTTCGGTCAGCATGTGTTGCGTTGGCGCATCCGCGGCGGCCATGCCCGGTTGTGCAGCCTCGAGCCGGACAATGGATTGATCCATGGCTGGCAGCAGTCGAATGGTCATGCGACGCGTCAGCCAGAACCGGAACTCCTGACCGGCTTGGGTGTTCAGTCGGAGCAAGAGCCGATCTTGGCGTTCGTCGTAGCTGACGGACAACTGGTGAATGTTCATGCCCTTGATTTTAGGCAATACGGCAATGCCCCCCAAGCCTTGAAAATGGGCAATGGCCCCCAAGATAGCGCTTATTGGAGAATATTCATGCGCCTTGATAAATTGACAACCAAATTTCACGAAGCCCTGTCAGATGCCCAGTCGCTGGCCTTGGGCCGTGACCATGCCTACATAGAGCCTGCCCACGTTTTGGTGGCCATGCTCAAGCAGGATGAGGGCCCCAAAGCCCTGCTTTTACGTGCGGGTGTACAGGTGCAAGGTTTGCTTGTGGCGGCTGAAGCCGCCGTGGGTCGGTTGCCGCAAGTCACCGGGCAAGACCAGGTTCAGGTGGGGCCTGAACTGGCCAAGTTGCTCCAAGGTGCAGAAAAAGAGTCCATCAAGCGGGGTGACGCCTTTATTGCCAGCGAATTGTTCTTGCTGGCCATTGCCGACAACAAGGGCGATATCGGTCGCTTGGCCAAAGAGCATGGCCTGAGCCGCAAAAGCTTGGAGACGGCGATTGATGCCGTGCGGGGAGGGCAAACGGTCGGCAATGCCGACGCCGAGGGTCAGCGCGAAGCACTCAAAAAATACTGCATTGACCTGACCGAGCGCGCGCGCATTGGCAAGCTCGACCCGGTCATTGGCCGCGACGACGAAATTCGCCGGGCCATTCAGGTTTTGCAGCGCCGCACCAAAAACAATCCGGTCCTGATTGGCGAGCCGGGCGTAGGCAAGACCGCGATTGTCGAGGGCTTGGCCCAGCGCATCGTGGCGGGCGAGGTACCCGATTCGCTCAAGGGCAAGCGCGTGCTGTCGCTTGACATGGCCGCTTTGCTGGCGGGGGCCAAATTCCGGGGCGAGTTTGAAGAGCGCCTGAAAACCGTGCTGAGTGAGCTGGCGAAAGACGAAGGCCAAACCATTGTGTTCATTGACGAGCTGCACACCATGGTCGGTGCGGGCAAGGCCGAAGGCGCCATGGACGCTGGCAACATGCTCAAGCCGGCCTTGGCCAGAGGCGAGTTGCATTGCGTGGGGGCCACGACGCTGGACGAATACCGCAAGTACATTGAAAAAGATGCCGCTTTGGAGCGACGGTTTCAGAAAATCCTGGTCAACGAGCCCACGGTTGAAGCCACCATCGCCATCTTGCGGGGTTTGCAAGAGAAGTACGAAATTCACCATGGCGTGGACATTACCGACCCCGCCATCGTGGCCGCGGCTGAATTGAGCCACCGCTACATCACCGACCGGTTCTTGCCGGACAAGGCGATTGACCTGATTGATGAGGCTGCCGCCAAGATCAAGATCGAAATCGACTCCAAACCCGAGGTCATGGACAAACTGGACCGCCGTTTGATTCAGTTGCAGATTGAGCGCGAAGCCGTGCGCAAAGAGCACGATGAGGCTTCACAAAAACGCTTTGCCTTGATCGAAGAAGAGATCGTCAAGCTCAAAAAAGAGGCGGCCGACCTTGAAGAGATTTGGCAGGCTGAAAAAGCCCAGGCGCAAGGTGGCCAGCAGGTGCGCGAGCAGATTGACCAGTTGCGTCAGCAAATTGAGGACCTGACCCGCAAGGGCGATTTCAACAAAGTGGCCGAGCTGCAATACGGCAAGTTGCCCGCACTTGAAAAAACGCTCAAGGACGTGCAGGCCAAAGAGGCGGCACCCGGTGAAAAACCCGTTCACCGTTTGTTGCGCACCCAGGTCGGTGCCGAAGAAATTGCCGAAGTTGTGTCCCGCGCAACCGGTATTCCTGTCTCCAAAATGATGCAAGGTGAGCGCGAAAAACTGCTGCAGATGGAAGACAAGTTGCACCAGCGCGTGGTAGGGCAAGACGAGGCCATTTCCGCTGTGGCCAACGCCATCCGCCGTTCACGCTCGGGCCTGTCCGATCCCAACCGGCCAACCGGTTCTTTCTTGTTCTTGGGCCCCACAGGCGTGGGCAAGACCGAGCTTTGCAAAGCCTTGGCGGGCTTTCTCTTTGACAGCGAGGACCACCTGATCCGTGTTGACATGAGCGAGTTCATGGAGAAGCACTCCGTGGCCCGCTTGATCGGTGCACCTCCGGGCTATGTGGGTTACGAAGAGGGTGGGTACCTGACCGAAGCGGTGCGTCGCAAACCCTACAGCGTGCTTTTGCTCGATGAGGTTGAAAAGGCACACCCAGATGTTTTCAATATCTTGTTGCAGGTGTTGGACGATGGCCGTTTGACCGATGGACAAGGGCGTACGGTTGACTTCAAGAATACCGTGATCGTGATGACCTCGAACCTGGGCTCTCACCTGATTCAGTCGATGGCGGGGCAGCCTGCTGAAGACATCAAGGATGCGGTGTGGGATGAACTGAAGACCCATTTCCGGCCTGAGTTCTTGAACCGCATTGACGAAACGGTGGTGTTCCACGGTCTCGATGCCGACCACATCGCATCCATCGCATCGATCCAGTTGCAAGTGCTCAAGGACCGGTTGATGCGCATGGACTTGAACCTGGAAGTCAGTCCTGCTGCCCTGTCCGAATTGGCCAAAGTGGGTTTTGATCCGGTGTTTGGTGCTCGTCCGCTCAAAAGGGCCATTCAGCAACGGTTGGAGAACCCCTTGTCCCGTTTGTTGCTGGAAGGGCGCTTTCCGCCGAAGTGTCAGATCGAGGTGTCGGTTGACCCGGTGCGACACCCAGGACAGTTCGATTTCAAGGTGATTGAAGCCAACGCTTGAGTCGAACTCTTTGAAACAAGAGGGCTGAATCAGCCCCCTTGGTCTTTCAAGGCTAAACTTCATTCAGAGCAATGAGGTGGATGCGTTCAGTTCCGGAACGGTCATGCCGTTGCTCTGAAATGAATGTGACACTTATGCAATTGGCTTCTTCGGGCGTTGTCGCCACCCCTTGGCGCAACGATGCCAAGGTGATGGGATTGGTGGGTATGGCGCACGCCAGCTCGCATTTTTCCCATCTTTTACTCCCCTTGATGTTCCCGGTTTTCATGCGGGATTTCGGCTGGAGTTTCTCTGAACTGGGTTTGCTCAGCACCCTGTTTTTTGTGGTTTCGGGTACAGGACAAGCGTTTGCTGGTTTTGTTGTCGACCGTGTGGGTGCCCGTCCCGTGTTGTTCATTTCGCAAGTGCTTTTCATGGCCGCCTGTTCATTGGCGTTCATGGCTGAAAGCTACGCTGCGCTCATGTGTGTGGCTGTTTTGGCTGGCTTGGGCAATGCGCCATTTCATCCGGTCGACTTCACCATCTTGAACCAGCGTGTTTCCTCACCACGCTTGGGCTATGCGTTCAGTGTGCACGGATTGACCGGTAATTTGGGTTGGGCGCTGGCCCCTGTGTTTTTCACATTGACCACTGCCCTTTGGGGTTGGCGTCATGCATTTCTTGCCGCAGCCTGTGTTTATGGCTTGGTCTTGTTGGTGCTGGTTTGGAACCGGGCGCATTTGTTGACCACCACACAGAAGTCGTTGGGATCGGGTTCTGCGCAAAGTGACTTGGCTTTCATGCGCTTGCCTGTGGTTTGGTGGTGCTTTGGCTTTTTTCTGTTGTCCACAGTCACGTTGGCTGTGGTGCAAAATTTTTCGGTTCCCATCTTGAAAGAGCTGCATGGGGTGAGTCTGGAGCTGGCTTCCATGACTTTGACCGCTTACATGTTGTTCGGTGCTGTCGGTATGTTGGTGGGTGGCTTTGTGGCCGCTCGTTTCCCGACCCTGAGTGACCGTGTGGTGGCCGTTTGCATGAGCTGCGCCGCTGTGCTGATGGCTTTGTGTGCCAGTGGCCTGTTTGGTCACATCGGGACTTTGTGGGTTTTGGCGGCCACGGGTTTGGCTGTTGGTGTCGGTGGTCCCAGCCGCGATCTGATGATCAAAAAGGCGACCCCCAAAGGGGCCACTGGCCGAGTCTATGGCTTGGTCTATTCCGGGCTGGATGTGGGGTTTGCCTTGTCGCCTTTGGTCTTTGGCGTTCTGATGGACAAAGGCTGGTACAGCGCGACCTTGTTGGGGGCTTCTTTGGTCCTTTTACTCAGCGTGGGGGCCGCACTCGGGGTAGGGCGACGGACCTCTGTGCAGACATGATTTGGCTCTAACGCGGGCGACAGCCATGTCCGAGCGGCTTGTGCACAATGTGCCCATGAACACAAAAATAGCTGGCCATCTGCTCGTTGAATGCCTCCTGGCCCAAGGCGTTACCCATGCGTTTGGTGTCCCCGGAGAAAGTTATCTGGCCGTGCTGGATGGCTTTCACTTGCACCGTGACGCCATTCGCTTTGTGACCTGCAGGCAAGAAGGCGGAGCGGCTTTCATGGCCGAAGCCCAAGGCAAACTCACTGGCCGTCCAGGCATCTGTTTTGTGACGCGGGGCCCAGGTGCCACCAACGCTTCCATTGGCGTGCACACGGCGTTTCAAGACTCCACACCCATGGTGCTCTTTGTGGGTGATGTGGCCAGTGACACCCGCGATCGCGAGGCCTTTCAGGAAATGGATTACACCCATTTTTTCGGGCCATCGACCAAAGGCATGGCCAAACGGGTCGAGCGGGTGGACGATCCCGAGCGCTTGCCAGAGTACATTGCACGTGCTTTTGCCACGGCCATGAATGGTCGTCCCGGTCCTGTGGTCTTGGTGCTGCCAGAGGACATGCTGACCCGACCCGTCAAGGCCGAGGCCTTGGGGCGCGTGGAGCCCGTTCAGGCTTGGAGTGATCCGGGTGCTCTGCGCGATTTGCGAAACCTGCTGTTGGCGGCGCAAAAACCTTTGGTCATTTGTGGTGGCGGAGGGTGGACGGTGCAAGCCGCTCAGGCCTTGCAGCGTTTTGCTGAAAACTGGCAATTGCCTGTCGCCAATGCGTTCCGGTTTCAGGACACCTTTGACAACCACCACCCCCAATATTCAGGTGACGTGGGCATCGGCATCAGCCCGGCTTTGGCGCAATGTGTGCGTGAGTCAGACCTGATTTTGGCCATCGGCCCTCGCCTTGGTGAAATGACCACCGGGGGGTACGCCTTGCTGCAGGCCCCCAAGACTGTTCAAAAGCTGGTTCATATTCATGGCAGCGCAGAAGAGTTGAACCGTGTTTACCAAGCCGACTTGGCGATCCTTTCCACCATGAATGCAGCGGCACGCAGCCTGGAGGTTTTGACGGCTCCGCCGACGTTGCCTTGGGTCGAGTGGACGAGACAGGCGCATCAAGGCTATCTGGACAATTTGAAGCCACAGACCTTGCCCGGCGATGTGGACATGCCCGAGATCGTGGCCGTATTGCAAAAGCATTTGCCTGCCGACGCGGTGCTCACCAATGGCGCTGGCAATTTTGCGAGCTGGATGCACCGGTTCTTCAAGCACCATGGTTTGATCAAAGGTCACAAGACGCAATTGGCCCCGACTGTCGGTGCGATGGGTTATGGGGTTCCTGCAGGCATCGCCGCCAATGTGTTGACCGGACGCATGGCTTTCACCATTGCCGGTGATGGTGATTTTTTAATGAATGGACAAGAGTTGGCAACCGCTGTGCAGCACGGCGGCAAAAGCATCATTCTGGTTTTGAACAATGGCATGTACGGCACGATCCGCATGCACCAAGAGCGTGAGTACCCCACGCACGTCACCGGCTCACAGCTGAAGAATCCTGACTTTACGGCCTTGGCCCAGGCCTACGGTTATGTCGGGGTGCGCATTCACAAAACACATCAATTCGAAGACGTGCTTTTGGCTGCGATGGCGCGCCCCGAAGGCACCTTGATCGAGGTGATGCTTGATCCCGAAGTGATCACCACCCGTGGCACCTTGCACGCCATCACCCAGGCAGCACTGGCCAAGCAAAAGGCTTGATCTGCAGCATCGGTCACCTCGGTCCAGTTTTGCTGTAGCCATGAAAAAACCCGCCGAAGCGGGTTTTTTCATGCGTCAGTGTCTGAATTACTTCAGGTGCTTGCCGATCAGGCCAGCCATTTCAAACATGGTGACTTGGGCCTTGCCGAACACAGCCTTGAGTTTGTCGTCGGCGTTGATCGCACGACGGTTCACGCTGTCTTGCAGGTTGTGCTTCTTGATGTAGACCCACATCTTGCTGACCACTTCAGTGCGCGGCAGTGGGGTTGCGCCCACAACTGCAGCCAAAGCAGCGCTTGGTGTCAAAGCCTTCATGAAGGCCGGATTGGGCGTGCGCTTCTTAGCAGGTGCCGCTTTTTTGGCGGGGGCTTTTGCCGCTACTTTTTTAGCGGGTGCTGCAGCTTTTTTTGCTGGAGCGGCTTTCGTTGCCGGAGCTGCTTTTTTAGCGGGTGCAGCTTTTTTTGCCGGGGTTTTTTTCGCAGTTGCCATGGTGAAATTCCTTTGATCGGAAGTTGGTTCGTCGCTGAGTAACAGTTTGTTTCAGCTATGCCCATGCTACTGGAGAAACAGGCACATTCCAAGCTAAAAAATCATTTTTATATAGGGGTTGTTGCGGATTTGTTCCCCATGAGGCGCTTTTGTCCCTCCTGTTGCCGCATACGCACCGTCTCAGTGCGTATGCGCTGTGTAAGTCAAGTCATCTCAACTGCGTGGGTTCTTGTTTTTGGATGAACCGATATGACGACAAACTCCAGCACTGTTTTTTCGACTTGTGATTTTTGCGATGCGCACAAATCTGACGCTTCGGGGGCATTCCGAGTGCTTGCGCCACTGTTCAAAGACTACGGAGGTCGTCACGCTTTTCACGGCCAGGTTTTGACGGTGAAATGCTACGAAGACAACAGCCACGTCAAATTGGCCGTTGAGTCTGCTGGGCACGGCCGTGTCTTGGTGGTCGATGGGGCTGGTTCATTGCAGCGGGCTTTGTTGGGCGGCAATCTGGCAACAGCCGCCGCGCGCAATGGTTGGGCTGGCGTGGTGGTGGATGGCTGTGTTCGTGACTTCGCTGAAATTTCGGTTTTACCCATCGGTATTCGCGCATTGGGATTGAATCCGATGCCGACATTGCGTTCGGATCAAGGCCAAACTGGAGGGCCTGTCTTGGTCCAGGGGACAAAGGTTCAAACGGGTGATTGGCTTTATGCAGACCCCGATGGGATGGTGGTGAGCAGTGAAGCACTTCATTTTTCATGACGCGTCTCGATATTTCACAATTTGAAATATCTGCATGCTGCGCTGCCGCATATTTTCTCAATATGGAAAACTGCAAATCACATTGCGAAATTGTATTTGCAAGTCATTGATTTTAAATAAATAAAAATATGTCTTGTATAAGACATAAGAATAAAAATAGGTCTTGTAGAAGAGTTAAGATCATCCCAACGACAAAGCAGAATTCGCTGCCGACATCGCCCGATTTCAACTTGACTTCAGGAGTCCCACCATGCCAGCCAACCTCACTCAACAACTGAGCCGTGAACAGCAAATCGCCGCCCTCGAAAAAGATTGGGCCACCAACCCACGCTGGAAAGGTGTGAAGCGCGGTTATTCCGCTGCTGACGTCGTGCGTCTGCGCGGCAGCATGCCCATCGAGCACACCTTGGCCAAGCGCGGCGCAGAAAAGCTGTGGGAAAAAATCAACGGCGGCGCTAAAAAAGGCTACGTCAATGCTTTCGGTGCCATCAGCGCCGGCCAAGCTATGCAGCAAGCCAAAGCCGGTTTGGAAGCCGTGTACCTGTCGGGCTGGCAAGTCGCCGCTGACGGCAACACATCCGAAACCATGTACCCCGACCAGTCGCTGTACGCGTATGACTCGGTGCCCACCATGGTGCGCCGCATCAACAACACCTTCAAGCGTGCTGATGAAATCCAGTGGGGCCGTGGCATCGAGCCAGGCAGCAAGGAATTCATCGATTACTTCCTGCCCATCGTGGCCGATGCCGAAGCCGGTTTCGGTGGCGTGCTCAACGCGTTCGAGCTGATGAAGAACATGATTGCCTCCGGCGCAGCTGGCGTGCACTTCGAAGACCAATTGGCTGCAGTCAAGAAGTGCGGCCACATGGGCGGCAAAGTGTTGGTGCCGACACAAGAAGCTTGCGAGAAATTGATCTCTGCACGTTTCGCCGCCGACGTGATGGGCGTGTCCACCATTGTGTTGGCCCGCACCGACGCAGAAGCCGCCAACCTGATCACGTCTGACCACGATGCCAACGACAAGCCTTTCCTGACTGGTGAGCGCACACAAGAAGGCTTCTACCGCGTCAAGAACGGTCTGGAGCAAGCCATCAGCCGTGGTGTGGCTTACGCCCCATATGCAGACTTGGTGTGGTGCGAAACTGGCGTGCCAGACATCGGTTTTGCCCGCGAATTCGCGCAAGCTGTGCACGCTGCTTGCCCCGGCAAGCTGCTGTCGTACAACTGCTCGCCATCGTTCAACTGGAAGAAAAACCTCAACGACAGCCAGATCGCTTCCTTCCAGGACGACCTGTCGGCGCTGGGCTACAAATACCAGTTCATCACACTGGCCGGTATCCACATCAACTGGTTCAACACCTTCCAGTTCGCCCACGCATACGCTCGCGGCGAAGGCATGAAGCACTACACAGAGATGGTGCAAGAGCCTGAATTCGCAGCCCGCGACAAGGGTTACACCTTCGTGTCGCACCAGCAAGAAGTCGGCGCAGGCTACTTCGACGATGTGACCACCGTGATCCAGGGCGGTTCGTCTTCCGTGAAAGCCTTGACCGGCTCGACCGAAGAAGAGCAGTTCCACTGATCTGCTGTTCAAAGGATGGAATGCGAGGGCAGCGTAAAATCTGCCCTCTGCGTTCAGACAATTCTTTCAAGCGCGGCCCATGCCGCGCTTTTTTACTTTTTGAGACCCATGGTTCAGATCAAACTTCCCGACGGTTCTTTGCGTGAATTTCCCGGCCCGGTGACTGTGGCCGAGGTGGCTGCATCCATTGGTGTAGGCCTTGCCAAGGCTGCACTGGGTGGCAAAGTCAATGGCCAGTTGGTCGATGCCAGCTTCAGCATGGCCTCCAATGCGGATTTGGCCATCGTGACAGCCAAAGATCCTGAAGGCCTGGAGTTGATTCGTCACTCGACAGCGCATTTGTTGGCGTATGCGGTCAAGAACTTGTTTCCTGAAGCTCAGGTCACGATAGGTCCAGTGATCGACAACGGGTTTTATTACGACTTTTCGTACAGCCGTCCATTCACACCCGAAGATTTGGTCGCGATTGAAAAGCGCATGACAGAACTGGCCGCGAAAGATGAGCCTGTGCTGCGCCGAGTGTTGCCTCGCGACGAGGCCGTCGCTTATTTCAAATCGATGGGCGAAAACTACAAAGCCGAGATCATCGGCAGCATCCCGGCCGACCAAGAAGTCAGCCTGTACCGAGAGGGTGATTTTGAAGACCTGTGCCGCGGCCCGCACGTGCCCAGCACCGGCAAGCTCAAGCATTTCAAACTCATGAAGGTGGCCGGCGCTTATTGGCGCGGCGACAGCAAGAACGAGATGCTGCAACGCGTGTACGGCACCGCATGGGCCAGCAAGGAAGACTTGCAGCTGTACCTGACCCGTCTGGAAGAGGCCGAAAAGCGAGACCACCGAAAATTGGGCCGCGAATTGGACTTGTTCCACATCGACGAGCATGCCCCTGGCCTGGTGTTCTGGCACCCCAAGGGCTGGACCGTTTGGCAGACCGTGGAGCAGTACATGCGTCAGGTTTACCGTGACAGCGGCTATCAGGAAGTCAAAGGCCCCCAGATTCTGGACAAGTCCCTGTGGGAGAAAACAGGGCATTGGGACAAATACCGTGACAACATGTTCACCACCGAGTCGGAAAAGCGCGATTACGCCCTGAAACCGATGAACTGCCCGGGACACATCTTGATCTTCAAGCAAGGCATCAAGAGCTACCGCGACCTGCCGCTGCGCTACGGCGAGTTTGGCCAGTGCCACCGCAATGAGCCTTCGGGTGGCTTGCACGGCATCATGCGTGTGCGCGGCTTCACGCAGGACGACGGTCACATCTTTTGTACCGAAAACCAGATCCTGCCCGAGTGCGACACCTTCACAAAGGTGCTTAAGAAGGTCTACGCCGATTTCGGGTTCACCGACATCCTTTACAAAGTGTCGACACGTCCGGCTGCCCGCATTGGTTCGGACGAGCTGTGGGACAAGGCCGAAAAGGCCTTGATGGACAGCTTGCGCGACTCGGGTTGCGAATTCGTGATTTCCGAAGGGGATGGCGCTTTTTACGGCCCCAAGATCGAATACACCCTGAAAGATGCGATTGGCCGCGAGTGGCAATGCGGCACGATCCAGGTGGACTTCAACTTGTCGGAACGGCTGGACGCCGAATATGTGGCCGAAGACGGTTCGCGTCAGCGCCCCGTGATCCTGCACCGCGCCATTGTGGGCAGCATGGAGCGATTCATCGGTATTTTGGTCGAACAGCACGCTGGTGCCTTGCCTACATGGCTGGCGCCCATCCAGGTGTCTGTGCTGAACATCACCGATGCGCAGTCCGATTACTGTCGCGAAATCGCTGCAAAACTGCAAAAATCAGTGTCAAATCAAGGCCTTAGGGTCGATTTGGACCTGCGTAACGAGAAAATCACGTATAAAATACGCGAGCATTCGTTGCAAAAGCTGCCTTACATCCTTGTTGCTGGCGACAAGGAAAAAGCAGCAGGTACCGTCGCAGTGCGCGCCCGAGGCAACAAAGACCTCGGTGTGATGTCGATCGATGCGTTCATTGAACTCATTGCTGCCGACATCGCTTCTAAAGCCTGAAGGTGATTTTCGCCACATGCTTTGGCCCGTGGGCACAAAGATGGATGAGCTGCATGTCGCAGTTTTGTTCCGTAAAGGATTGAGTCATCGCTACCGAATTTCGTGATCGTCGCCACCGCGAAGAACGTAAACACCGTTTGAACCGTGAAATCATGGCCCCTGAGGTGCGTGTTTCCGGCCCTGAAAACGAGCCGTTGGGCATTTTGTCCTTGGCCGAAGCCCTGCGCATGGCAGGTGAGATGGATGTGGATCTGGTTGAAATTGCCGCCACCGCCACCCCACCCGTTTGCCGTTTGATGGACTACGGCAAGTTCAAATACCAAGAGCAAAAGCGTGCGGCAGAAGCCAAAGCCAAGCAAACGGTCATTGACATCAAGGAAGTCAAGTTCCGTCC
>ERZ1034361.695-NODE-695-length-20402-cov-8.422435_pt1 | contig 20402 bp, 39 predicted proteins | sample MGYA00520617_ERZ1034361 | MGnify/ENA primary metagenome ERZ1034361 (study PRJEB33736, sample SAMEA104284507) | Azolla filiculoides | biome: Urban; feature: Water surface; material: Ditch water | place: Netherlands | collected 2015-10-28 | depth 0-0.1 m ...
CAACGTAATACACGCCTGATTTCACTTGGTATAGGCTCATAACTCAGCCGCCTGGTCGATGTTTAACGTCGCCATCCTGCTCCCCTTTCTTAAACGTAATCCCGCAGTCGACAGTTCCGATCTCGCCGGTTATCAACTTGCAATCACACGGCCCAGCCGGATACGCTGGCTCGTTGTGCACTGCACAATCCGAGGCGTGTTCGCAGCATGATTTGCGTCCGAATATTGCATCGAAGTTATTGTTGAACGCTTCAGCGTCCGTGGGGCGACGGTTGGAACCTTTGCTCATTTGCTTTCCTCCAAATACTCAGGATGCTCAACCTGAGCCTTGATCGAATCGATAAACACTTGCCACGTTTTCAGCCGGTGGCCTGTCCTCTGACCGATGATGTTTCTCAAGTTGTCGTAGTTCATCGTGACCATTCGGCGTTGAAGAAAGCCTTCTGGCAGATTCATTTTCAAAGTTGTGACATCGCCTTTAGCCATCTCCCAGGCTTTTGCAAACCTCTGAACAGTGAGAGAGTGCGTTCCTTCTTCAAAATCACTAATCGTCGGTGGTCGCTTGCTCAGTGTGTGCATTGTGGATTCTGAATTTGCAACCGTGCCAACCTTGTACGTGTCGAACTCAGACCACCAGCAGCGTGGGGCTTCAATGTCAATCCACAGCATTATCTGGCGTAGGAACTTATTATGGCCTCCCCCCATTGGCGCGAGCAGAGGGGCGCGTTTCATTGCCTTTTCGCGCTGGATTTCCCACCACGCATCAGGATCAATGGCGCGGTCTTTGTAGCTGTATGCCATTCCTCGCAGCGCTAAGTCGTGTCCTGCTTCAAGTAATATTTGAACCTTCATTTGCTATTTCTCCAAGCGGTTATCGCTAGTTGCGCTCCGGTGATTGCTTCAAGGTACTCGCTTACCAGCTCGCACGTTTCATCATAGCGATGTTGTTTCGGTTTAGGGTGGTGCATGTTGTTGCATTGAACATCAGACGGCGCAGCAAGCCATAGCGTGTTTATTGCATTCCCAAGCTGATCGCACAGCGCCTTATATCCCGCGACTTTCTTCACCATCTCGGGGAAGTCCTTGCTCAGTACGATTGCTTGCACTTCGTGCAGATACGACATGGCGGTTCGATTATTATTTCTTGACTCAACAAGTGCTGATGCAAGCTCCTTGTTCAATAATGCAAGTTCATTATTGAGCTTCATGTACTCCGTGACAGCAGCCTCGTCCAACATTGACCAATTACATTCGTGGATTTCGCCGCCTGATCGCAGTCGGTTTATTAAATCGCTCATTTCAATCCTTTCTATTTTCCAAGCTACCAAACTGCTTGTTACCCTTCATCCAAGCGAATCTGGAATATGGTTTGGTGGTAATCAAGATGAATCGACCTTTGCGTTTCTCCATTGTCCGTTGGTAATTGTGTGACCTGATGAACATTGAATACGCGAATCTCCATCCGGTCATTTCTTCTTACACTCAGCCATAAATATATTGTCTTTGATGGTTATCACCGTCGTATTTTCAGCACAACCATTTATCCAATTTCGCATGATTACCTTTGCGTCGTCTTCGGTATTGCACCCTGTCAAAAGTGTACTAATCACGATACAAACTAGTAGAGTTTTCATTTACTTCACCTTTGCCAGTGCTGAAAAGCGTAGTACCAGTGCCACTCGTTCTAGCTGACATAGGTCACACCATTGATGATCATCATCCGCCTGAGCATTCCAGTGTTTTGCCGTCAAAGCCAGTAACTCATCTGCTGATTCCAGTTCTTGTTGTGTTAATTCACTCATCACTCGCTCCTTGCTGCTGCCAGCATTGCTGCGTAACACGCTTTAGAACGGCTACCAAGTGCTGCATAAAGTGCATTAGAGCCTGCATCTAACATTTCATCAGTCGGTTCAATCGGCACAAGCGCATAGCCTTCCGGTATCGGTGCCGGGTGTTCAAAAAAGAACATAGGAACAGCCTTTGGAGTGTTGCACTTAGCGCCGTCTGAACCTCGCCATACTCCAAGCGTTGTTTGACGGTTGTTCTCTACGTGGTATTTGTAATCACGAGCATTAACGTAAAGAGTCGGCTCTTGCTCCCGCAGCTTTGCCTCAATCTTGGCTTCTACCAATCTGGCGAAAGCCTTAATGTAGGCAGGAGCATGGTGCGAGTCCGGTCTACTGGGAAGATATAAATCATCCAGTTCATCTTCAGTCAGCATTTTGTTTCTCCTTTATAGCTTTGATGAACTTATGAACCAAGTTGTCAAGCCGCTTATCAATCGTGTAATGCTCTGGCATGTCGTGCCTTGAGTAGATACAAGCCCATTGACCGTCTTGCATTTGAATCTGCAACACTTGGTAATCACCTTTGCCGGGACGAAACGCAATGAACTGGTCGATTAGAAACGGCTTGAACTTATCCAAGTGGGAAAGATGCAGTGTGTTACGGCTCATTTCATCTCCTTTGCCATCTCGCGGATTGCAGCGGCGCATTCATTACAGGCATCAGCGAATAGGTACGTATCAGCATCACCATTCCATTCGGTATCACACAACTTAGCAGCAGCCTCAAACGCCTCGCTCTTCGCCTGCTTAATACAAGCCTCACGGCTGGCATCGTTGGTAAGGTACTGGCCTGATGACTTGAGGAAGTCGGCTATGGATGCGTGGTAGAAGGAGATAAGGTCTTCAGTTGAATCGAAGACAGCATCACCGTCTTTGTAAACATATCCACCACATGCTTCAGCCAAACTGATAATCTTTTCTCGTTCAGTCATTTAAAGTTTCTCCTATTTCTTGACCAATATATGTAATTAAAATCAACGTCTAATCCGCCATCACTTATCATTAGGGTCAATCTTGCAAAGGTCTCAGCAATTAATCCGAACGGAAGTGCCATAACACATCGAAAGGTTTTCATTCCATTAGCTCTGGTTTCTTGAATAGCGGAACAATGTCTTGCCGTGTTGTTCTGTGAACAAGCCTATAGTCTGAGGTCTCAAAGGCAACTGGCTCACCTAACTTCTCATCAAGCCACTCCTGCAATATCTGAGTGGAGTCGGTTGGGATAGCTAGTGCCTTACCACAAGCATTCATTTCTGATTCGTAGTTTTGTTGCCATCCTTGCTTCCTACCTGCTCGCTGCATCTTCTCAAGCGCACCACGAAGTTTCTCAATTACGGCTGCCTGCTTTGCCACCTGATTACCAAGGGTTTCGAGCATGGTGATAGCCTCTGCAACAGCGATGTCCGCTTGTGTGGTCATTTCGACTCCTTCATTGCTGCATCCCGCAACGGCGATTTACCAAACCCACGGTCAGCCAATACTTTCTTCTTGGCTTGGTATTCGTGCCATTTGGTAGCATCCTGTTCAGCAGCTTCCAGCCTCTCAATTAGCTCAAGGACTGCTGACGGATTTGCTGTAGCGATAAATGTGGCATTGGCTTCACATTCAGGAAGCGAACATGCGCCAAAATCAGCGACAGCTTTTACTTCGTGCTTTGTGATGGTGACAATGGCTGAACTCCTTTGGTCATACGCCCATGTCGATTGCGTAGCCGCAAGCGCAGCCCGCTTTATTTTTTCGATGTCGATCATTTTGACTCCTTCATGGCTAGATCAAACGTAGCGTCAATGAGTTCTTTTGGGGCAACAGTGCGTGCAAGCCACCGTGTAACACCATCTTGTCCGTTCCCGTCACAATCATTTGCAAACCAGCGATAACGAGCGGCATCCTGTTCAGCAGCTTCCAGTGTTGAAATTGCTTGAGTGTACATAGTCGTTGCTAATTGAAGAGTGGACTCCGCAGCTTCCAGCTTTTCATTGAGCGAGTCGTTCTTGCGGAGAATGTCCATAAGATTTTCTCGCGCAACAGTTAGTTGATCTTCCATCTGCTTAAACTGACTTACGGATGCACTCAGGACTTGGTTTGATTCAGCCGCTTCCAGCCGAGCAATTAGCTCAAGGACTGCTGACGGGTTTGCCGTAGCGATGTGAATTGCATTCTCATTACCAATACCCATTGCCAATGTGACATAGTCATTCCACCCGCCAGACTTAAATACATCAACGTCTAGGCAATCTTCGTCGCCACGTCGCATTGTTTTCCACTCCCCAGGAGTAGCTGCAAGCGCAGCTTGCTTTAGTTTTTGAATGTCGATCATTATTCAAGCTCCTTTACTTTGATAATTGCATCATCAGCACACTCTCTGGCGCAATCGTCATCACTGTTTTCTTCGATTTTTATCAACGCCTTCAGCATTATTTCATTCTGTTTCTCAAGTAACTCAAGCCGAGCTAATTGAGCCTTGGTGAATGTATATCCTGCTTGGAGTTCTTTGCTCATTCATTCACCTCGTATTCAGTCGCCTCGTATTCAAGATCAAGCGCTCGGACGCGAGTCCAGTTAGCAACCAGTTTCTGCTCTATGTACACGCTGCATGTGGTGAATAAACGCATCTCTCCCTGAGAGTCAATCCAAGCCTCCAGCGTTACTTGCTTAGGTTCTGCTGGCTTGATTCGGTAGTCGAAGCGAATCCAGTCCCACACTGGTTCCTGTATATCTATCCACTCGATCACGTTATTAGCGAATCTCATAGACTGAATCGTCTTTCCCTCAGCGAAGGCAATCATTACCTCTGCCCGCATACGTGCTGTTTCTTGTGGTGTCATTTCATTACCTCACTTCTATCAAGTTCTACACGGTTCTAGCTCACCCCTCCGCACCCGCCGCGATTCGTAGACCCAGACATAGGTGCGCGGCAATACGGGCTTGTTTATAGACGCCGAGACAGTCTGTCGGTGGGCGGGTGATTGGGCGGGGCTGATGGTGAATGAGTATCTGAGAACCTAATCTCGTCATACACAAGCTGAGTCGTATTCCATCTAGCCCCATTGATCTTTACGCGATCCAGTAAATGGCGCGTTCTGTAGATTTGCGTTCATGCTCCGGCGTCCTGGCGATAATCCCGTTTTCCAGCATCTTGACCAGGTGATGCGAGATGGCGCTGCGCTTCATGCCAATCTCGTCAGCGATGAATGCCGCCGTCTGAGGGCCATCACCAAGCACTGCAAGGATGTTTTCCCTGTGGATTTGTCCCTTGATGTAATCAACGGGGTTGCCTGGTCCGCCGTGTGCGCTTCCCGAGTCGTAATGCTTGTTGATTACGAAGCCGATAGACGGTGGCGGTTCAAACTGGCGGATGCCTAGGGTTACTAGTAGCTGGCTCATTACGTTCCAACCTTTCTGATATGTTCGTTGTATGCGTTTCCGACACCAACCTGCCGGCAACCTTCGCAGCGCGAATCAATGTCGCTCATGTCGTACCGGCAATCCTTGCTGCTGCGGTCTGGCACGCGCACTGAGATAAATTCAAACGATCCATCAGGGAAGTAGCGTCGATCAGTCGCCCAGTAGGACGGCTTGCGCTGCTTGACCTGGCAAGTTTCGTATGTAGGCTTTCCGATGGTCAGTTCGTGCGTAGGGTGGTCAATCACGGCCATTCAATATCTCCCGCAGTTCGTGAGTATCGAATCGCCACAGCGTCTTGTCGTTAAGGCTCCAGCACAGGCATGTCACCGGGCCGTAAAGGTATAGCTGGAACTTCTCGCCTTCATGGGTGAATACTTGTGTCATGGTTTATCCAATACAAAGCATGCGATGTGCCGGCCAGTTCCTTTTCCTGCGGAACCATCCTCTGTTGAAAGCCAACGAACATCGCCAAGATTGCTTACCTTGGCTCCCGCAGCGAGAAGCATCAAAACCCACTTGTCGATTGGATATACCAAAACGACGCGCTTTCCTTTCTGGTTCTCAGAAATGGCCTTCCTTGCCCATGCTGTTGGGCCTTTCTTTTTGCCTTGATGAATGATGGATCCGAAGGGAGGATTGACATAGTTCGATTCTCCCCACTCGCACGTTAGTCCATCGAAATCATCTGGCTTTGGGAACGGACATGGATCAAAAGTAAAGTTATACGTCGCGTCCAGTTGCTGATAAACGTCAAGCGGCGTTAGCCAGTAATGCTTTCCATCATCGCCATTTCCAGCGTGAAATTTGTTCTCCTGCGGAGCAATGGCTGGAATACCAAGACGTGGTCTAAGCGGTGTGTTTTCGTTCATTTCATCGACTCCAATACTTCGGCTAATTTCTGGCAGTAGTGGCCAGCCTTGCGGATCTCCTGCGCCATGTCGTCCTTGGCTCCCATCCGCATGACGTACTTCAGGATGCCGGCGCGGTAGGCTCCTACACGCTGCTCAATCGGCCAGGTGTCGATAACATCCCAGGGTTCGACGCCCATGTTTTTGTAGTGGGTTCCGCCAACTTGAGTTTCGTTGGCTGGCTTTCTCGGATCGGAAGCAAAGTTATGACCGACCTTTATCCACATCGGCCCTTTGATTTCATCAACTGTTCCGTCTGCTATCATTTCGCTATCTCGCATGGGTGGCCTTCGCAGGCGGTAACTTTGTGGCTCAGTTCGATTCGCTTGTCGTCGCGCACTGAAAGGATCGTGTAGACGCGTGAGTCGTTCGGCAGCGTCACTTTGTCGCCTACCGCGAAGTGGCGCAGTCGATTTATTGGTGTGTAGCTAATCACTTGCATTGCTCCTTATCTCGACACGTCCATACTGTCGGATCGAATCTTGATTTACCTAGCTTTCGCTTAAGCTCACCAGGCATCCGCCTTGCTCCGCATTTGCGGCATATTTGGTAAATGACCATGCCCATTGGCCGGTCGCGGAAGTTCTGGATGGCGCGTGGGTCTGTGCTGAACATTTGGCTCATGCTGCATCCACCATTGCGCGTGCTATTGCGTAGGCTTCTTGCGCCAGTTCTTCATGGCTTGACGCTACGCCGCTGTGCGATAGCAACCCAATCAGCGCAGCCTTGGCGAAGTCGTTACGCAATATGTGCTGCCTGTCTCGTAGTGTTCGCTCCAAGTGAAGGATCAAGGCGTCCTTTGCTCCAATGTCGTCGTTCATTCGGCACCTCTAACTGCGTATTCGATCAGCTCAAGTCTTGATTTCAGCTCGATGATCTGAATAATGTTGTCGCTATAAACTTGGATGTGCTTTGCGTTCTGTTCGCGTAGCTCTCGGTTCTCAATCTCAAGCCGGTTCATGCGCTGCTGTTCTTTTGCCGTCATCCAACTAGCTCCAAAATTGCTTCCTGTTTATCAATATGCTCGGCAACCTGCCGCATCCTTGCTTCGACTGTCAGCATGGCCTGAGTGAGTAGCTGATGCTGCTTTGCGAGGTAGTCGAGGTTCGCTCTGTCGTTAGCGAGTACGCCGAGGGCCAGGGCTTTCTGTACGCCTTCGGGGGATAGGGTTACTTTCATGCCGCCTCCAATTCGGTATTAGCCATCTCGCAGAAGATTCCGCATTGAATCTCTGGCTCGTCTTGATAGCGCCCAATGCCTTCTGGAAGTTCATCAAGGAAAACCCGCTCACCAGCTACGCGAACCATCCTTGCGCCTAATGCTCTGGAAGCCCCGGCCATGCGCCAGAACTGCATGGGGAAGTCTTTCCTGATCTTGTTCCAGTAACCGGCACCAGTTGCTTTTACGCAGCCGATGCAGTTGCCAGTCAGGATGTTCCCTTCCAAAGTAAACTCTGGTGGGCCACCTTTGACGGTTACGCAAAACACTTCTTCAGATTGCGCAGGAGTGATCGAATCAATGCGCCAAGATTTTGCTTTTGTGCGTTTTGATCCAAACCGTTCTTTGTGGCACTCTCGAACTAGCCACCCCTGTCGAAACGAATCTTTTGGGATGACAAGTTCAGTTAAGGTGGCGTCTTGTTTGTAATTTGTTGACCGCACCATTTCTGGTTTTGCATAAGCCAAAATTCCAATGGACGCACACAGATTAGCGATTGCTTGCATGGTCGATGCTGACTTATTGGATATCGTCAAACCCGACTTTGAAACGCATCCGTCTGATGCAACAAGACCGGCCAAGAACCCAAGCGTGTAGGCTGCATTGCCGGGGTTTGGAAGTTCCTTGAAATAAGCAGGTAGTCCGTTGATGCAATCCCCTGTTGGAGTTTTATCAAAATACTTCACCGCCTCTTTTTTTCCATCGGCAAAATAGGCTCTGGCGTAGTTATTGGCGTATGAATCGCTATACATTTCGCCGTATAGAGTGCCGTCGCCAAAAGTGAAGCCATGCTGGAAACCAATTCGGTCAAACTCCAAACCTTCTGGAGGCAAGTAACTAACCAATGGGCGGTCACCTATCTCTAGCTGGCGCGTTGTTTTCTCAACGACTCCTTGACTGGCATTGACATATTTTGGTACATACCAACGATGGTCTGGCGTTGCGAAAATTGTTTTGCGCCTTACTCCTATTGACAAGTCAATTTTCATCAACGGCTGCGTACCAAAACTCAGAACGTCTGCGTCTTTCCATCCCTGTCTAGTCAGGACTGATACAGTTTTCCCAACTTCATCGCGAAGCGTCTTGACTCCTTGATCGGTAATAAACTCAGTGTTCCCGCTAAAACAATTGTTGTGCTGGTATCCAAGTTTGTACATATCAGGAAGCTCAATTCCGGCGCGTTCAATCATCGCCAGTGCGTTTGAATGACTCAGACCTTTGTCAATCAGCGGTGCGATGCAGTCGATGTTGTTTGCGTCTAGGAACGAGTCGTATCTTTCCTGCTCTTCGGCGCAGTACCCGAATACATGGCGGTCTGTCGGAAGCTCAAACTTCAGCCTGACTTCCTTCTTGAGCAGCATGGTGCAAGGCGCACCAGCCACGCCGCTTATGTACTTGCGCGACTGTATAACCCGATAAATTGATCCGTCGTATTTCTCATGGATCAGGTTGGTGATTGGCATCCCGAACCACTTCTCGCAATCAGCCGCGAATCGGTCATTGTCTGGATGCTCTTCACGAACAATGCAGCGAGCAATAACGACTGGAAGTTTTCCAGCGTTTTCGGTGATTGCCAGCTTTGTAGCTACGGCACTGGCAGCGCCGCATGAGAACCAGCAAATTAGTCTCATAGCTGCACCAGCAACGCACAAAGGGCCAGCAATGCAACTAGGCAACCCGCAGCTACTATCACGTTCGCCGCGTGTATCTCTTTCGCTTCCATGTCTTCTTGAAGCTGTCTTAGTTCTGCGGTGGTCATGCTGCTTTCTCCATAAATGCCGCGCCCCATTGGGTTGCCATTGCATCGGCAATACCGGTGTATGTACGGCTGCGTTCTTTCCATCTGTTAGGGCCGGGTGGCATCCTGTGAATGCGTGCTTCGCGGCCTTCGACAATGTTTGTCGGCGTGATGATTGGCAGGTTCTTCAGCCAAAGGCAGGTCGCCTTGGTTTCACCATGCCCGAACATCCAAGGTTGAATAATCTGGTCAGGTTTTCGATAGAGACTCGACATGACGCATACCGGGTTCTCTATGGCAGTCATCGGTATGTGTTCTGCCTGACGGACGATCTTCATAAAGAACGAGACGCCTGATTGCTGCCGTCCGTCCATCTTCTTTGCCGCAAAGTGACGCGAACCAGAGACAGAAAGGTGTGTACATTCGGGATGGAATATCGCTAAGTCCCACGGATAGTCGATTACGTCAAACAGATCGCCCTTGTAATGTGGCCCCGGCGATTCGGTATCCAGCAGGTCACAACTCATTGCGTCGTGTCCTAGTTTCAGGAAGGCGTCTCGAACCGTTCCTGACGATTCGCAGCCAATTAAGACCTTCACGCCAGCCTCCAGCTATTCCGCATCCGAAGCTCACGCTGCAAGCCGCGCAGCCGGTGAATCTCACGCTTTGCTGTCATGCGTGCTTCGATGATTCGGTTGATGTATGCGGGATCTGTAACGCACTCCGCGCATTCGTCGCAGCCTGCGACGGTGATCTGGAGGCTGTATATCTGGAACCAGATCAGGGCTAGTTTTATTGTGGTCATAATTTCCTCAAGGCAAAAAAGTGCCACCGAGGACTTCCGTCTACTCGGTGGCTAAACCGGCTCAGTGCCGGGAGGGGAGGGTGATACACGGGGCTGGGCTGCATACTTGCAAGTCAATTACCCCCAGAGAGTCCCAGAGGATGCAACCCAGCTTCGTGTATCGCCTGTCTAATTCCAGGCTGCCAAGCGTGCTAGTTACATTGCTATCTGCGTTGTGACGCCCACTTAGGAATGGGCGGAGAAGGAAACTACCGACTAGCGCGGGGTCGTGCATGAAACTGGTTAATCAGACGGCGCTCAAGACTCCAGCTTCTGCCTTGCGTGCTAGGCGCTTCCGTCTGATTACTTAAGCCTGCTGGTTCCTTTTTGATTGAGCCTTTCTGCCATTGGCATATAGGTTGATCTCCAGCAGGCTTATCGATACGTCCTGATTTCCCGCAGACTATCACCTCCTTGTGGGTTGGTTAGTCGGCTCAGGGCGTATCGATAAGCACTACCAAGCACTCAACGATTTCCGATTCGTATTGAGCGGCGCTGCAGACGCGTTTCAACAGGCTTTAGAGTGCTTGGTGGTGCAGCCTCGTTAGAAGCTGCTCCGGCATTGCTTGTGACCCGTCTTCTGCGTTAAGCACTTGGCACACAACTTCATTGGCTTGTCGTTGTCGCATCGGGGCAGGGAGCTTGCCGGTTTGTTGCGGATAGATTTTTAAAGAGCCGGTTCGTTGTTTTGTTCCGTTGAGTTGTACTCTACTCCTATTTTGATAGATGTCAAGCACCGCTCTACTTTTATTTCAAATTTTTTAGAAGGGGATCGATTGGTACTCCCAGTCAGGACAGTCGGTATGCTCCAAGAACTGCACTGGCACTGGTCCGTGCTTCATGCACTCGTTCCTGTTGTACTTCTTGCGGTCACAACTGTGGCAGTTGGTCTTCAACTGCTCCAGATCAGCAAGCTCACGCCTGCAGTAGCTGATCCTGTCATCAAGCGTTGCTCTACTCATTTCGGCTCGACCTCAATGAACATCTGAATGAGAGCCTGGCCGTTCTGCCAGTACATATTTTTCAATATCCCTTGCTTAAGCTCGGTGATTGTCGAGTTGCTTACGTCGCAAGCCTTGGCTATTTCATTTTGCTTGTAGCCATTTGCGACCAGCACTTCAATCATGTGCTTCCAGTTTGGTGTTTTCATGCTGCCTGCTCCCATTCTTGGCTAATAATTTCAGGGTACTTCGATGTCTCATTGACGATGATTGCCGATGGGAAAGCGAACGCATACGGGTGTTCTGAATGTATAAACAGAGCTTCATCAACCGTGTCCGGTGTATTCCCACCGGTTCTTCGATACCACCAGTGACTGGCTCTTGCCCGTGCGTACTGGTTTTCGCTCTCGATGCCGACCCACTCTTTGGCTACCACCCGCAGGCCATGCCAATACTCAACGCGCAGTGATGGTGGTTTGCCGGGCTTGTTGTGCTTGGCGTAGGTGACACGATCGACGGTGTAGCGGGTCAGCGTGGTCTGACCAGACATGATGGCTGCAGCACTTGCTCTGACGCCATGAGGATCTGACTCGGCAATATCGAACGGGGCGCCGCAGTCGATACAGACCCTGGCGCTTACTGAATTGATGCTGCCACAGGTGTCGCACAACTTGACTGGAGCTTCTGAGGCCATCTTGCGCTTTGGGCCGCGACCTTGAATGGCATCAACTGGGCCGAGGTTACTAGTCGTATCCGTGAAATCGAGCCAGAGACAATCTGATTTCCCTCGCGCAGCGGACTCGACAATATTTGCTCCGACAACCCGCATGCCCCGGCCAGCAATCTGTACGTAGAGGACGGGCGACTTGGTGTTCCTGAGCAAGGCAATGCAATCAACTTCAGGCACATCGAAGCCCGTGGTAAGTACGGCGACGTTGCACAGACAGCGCAGACGGCCAGCGCGGAAGTCTTCAATAAGCGAGGCGCGTTCAGCCTTTGGCGTGACAGCACTGACAACCCCTGACGCAATGCCTCGGGCGAGGAGAGCATCTCGAACGTGCTTGGCATGTTCCACGGTGACGCAGAAGACCAGCCAGCGTTTTCTATCTGCTGCGAGTTGTACGATTTCATCACAAGCTGCCTCCACTAGTTCTTCTTTATCTGCGCGTTCTGCTAGTTCGCTGATTTTGTAATCGCCATTAACCACGGCTATTCCCTCGGCGCTGATGACGGTCTTTACTCCACCGGCCTTGAGCGGCGCCAGAAACCCAAGATCGATCAACTCGCGCATGGTCACCTTGGTAGCAACGCCATGAAACAGCGGCGTATCGCCGGCAGTGAGCCACACACCAGATCCACGGAACGGGGTGCCGGTCCATCCGATCACACGGCAGGCCGGGTTGTACTTCTGCAGGCCGGCGATCAGGTTGCGCCACATGCCTTCTTCTTTGGGGTTGATCAGGTGGCACTCATCGCACAGCACCAGATCCACCCGGCCAAGCATATGCGCCTTCTTCTGGATGCTGCCGATGGTGGCGTACAGGATGTCATGGCCAAGGTCAGACTTTCCGACACTGGCGCTATGGACGCCGACAGGAGCCTGCGGCCAGACGGCGCGGAGCTTCTCGAGATTCTGCTCGAGCAATTCCTTTTGATGCACGACAACCAAGATGCGGGTGCCTGGGTACTCGCTCATAGCACGCTGCCCGAGTGCGGCGATCAGCACCGACTTGCCGGCGCCGACTACGGCATTAACGATCGGGTTGCCACTATCATGCTTATGGAACCACTCCCAGAGTTCATCCAGGGCGCGTGATTGGTAGGGGCGGAGGATCATCGCGCACCCCTTGCGCCAGACTCTCCGAACTCAAAACGAGCAGATCTTGCAACATCGACTGCTTTTTTAATCGCGCTCATGCCAATAGTTTCGGAGCAACAAGTCACTACGGCACTCCATAACAAATTGAACACCGGATCTTCCATGTTCTTTCTTGCTTTTTTGAACCCAGACAGTCCCTCAAGGATCTCCATTGCTGCGCTCTCTTCTTCAGAAACCTTCCTGCTACTGTTCTTCCATACTGGAATCATATTGTTAGCGCCAGGATATCCGTATGCCAAATACCCGTGATGCATACCTCCATCAACAAGCATTTCCATCTTTTTTATCTCTTCATGGGTCGGATAGGTTCCCTTGACTTCAACCCAATACCCAGACCCACTGTGCGACGAGAGCATGTCATTCATGCGAACAAAGAAATCAGGCAAATACTTTGTTCCGTCCGATAGCACAAACCCTTCAGGTTCGTATTCCCATGTGGCTCCAATCTCATCGAAGAACACGGCCCATCTGGCTTCTAAGCGAGAACGAAAACGACATCCTTTGTATGATGTTTCAATAGCTTTATTCATTTGAAAAACACCTCAAGTGACTGGTAACAATTCACAAGCTCAGACAAAGTTGATCTGCCTGTCTTGCACATTTCGGCAGCACGCTGTGAGCGTTGCTTGAAGACAACCGCTTCGCCGTGGCTCCATTCGTTGTAGCTTGGCGGCATTTGCAGCGACATCTTGTAGAGTTGCGTCTCAATGATGTCCTTTGATCTGCCGATCAACTGGTTGCTGGGTCTGGTGGTCATGCGTCGAACCTCGTCTCATTGTCATTTTCTGCTTCAAACATTCCATGCCGAAGGTTCTGAATAATCTGGTCGATGTTCTCTTCAGTTATTCCTGTTTCAACTAGATCAAGATATGTGACCGGTCCTTGCATTAGCGCATCAAGGAGAACTCGCTCAAGCGTTCCTTGTTTTGGAATTAGCAGGCTCATGCCGCCACCTTTGCATCAAATGTGTATCGAATGTCCTGCACATCGGGATCACCCAGAGCGCGTTTGTCTTCACAGTCGAATATCTCATCAGACGACAGGTCGCCGTTGTAGAACTCGTTTCCTGTCAGCTTGTTCTTGTACTTGACCCAGTTCTCCTTCTCGCTGGCGTCCGTCATCTCGGCGAACTTCTCCAACAGGATGGGGATGTAGCGGTGGTCACTGCAGGTCTGGACAACATCGCCATGCTTGGCGCACATCCACCCGCTATCCTGAATGTCAGGCGTCGAGTGAGCGCATGTGCGGCAATTAACCTCTGGCGACTTGGTGCCGTGGCACACCGGGCGTGAGTCGCAGAACTTGCACTGGAACCATGACGGGTCTTCGCTGATGCGCAGCGGTGGCTCTGAGGCGCTGATGATTCTGACTGCACGGGCGTGCAGGCGCTCAAATTCTTGCGGATCAAAGTGCAGGTACTCGGTATAAATGTCGTCCGTGTCCTTATTGACGGCAAAGTACAGGGCGCGATTCATTCCAGACAGACCCATATAGACCTGCATCTGTGCGTAATGCAGCGGCTTGGCCTTCTCCACGCGCTTCTCGGTCAATTCCTTGAATGACTTGCCGTTGTGCGTCTTCATCTCACAGACAAGGTACTGCGTCGGGGCTTCGTGATAGCCATGCAGAACAGCATCCATCGACCCAGCAAAGTGACCACCGATCGATTTCACTCGGTACTGGCTGCTGCCGTCATCGGCAAACACTTCGCAGCCAATGTTGCGCAGGTCTTCAATAATCCGCGCCTCTTCACGCTTGCCGGTATCGAACAGGCGAAGCATGCGGCCAGAAAACTTCTTGCTGATGGCGTGGCGGAAGACGTACCACAGGTGACGTTCGCACGGGTTTCCGATCAGTGATGCGCCAAGGTGAGGCCGGTGACCGGAGTCAGCGTTGCGCTCGTAGGCCGCGTAGATCATTGCAGCGGTGGTGTGGATTGGTTCAGGTATTAGTGCCATGTGGTTCTCCAACGTGATTGATAAAGCCCTCTGTCACAGGGCTGTGGTCAATTACGCTGCAGCTTTAGGCGCCCACGGTGGCGTAACTGCTGGCTGCGGGGCATGTGCTGCCGCGCCTTGCTGGACGAACGCAGGAGCGGACGGAGCCATGCCAGCAGACTCATACGACTTGACCTCGTTGCTGTCGCCCCACTGCGCATCCACGCGGATCTTCAGGGTGATCTTGCAAGGACGGCCATGAAGCTGGTTGCTGTCGGCCAGCTTGAGAACGCCGGCAGCGTGGCAGATCGAGGACAACTGGCGCTGCCCGATCTTCTCGGCTTCAGGGTTGGCGTTCTGGATATTCACGCGGTCAAACACCTTGCGGTTGGCGAACTGGCCATCCATGATCGTCCATGTCAGGTTCAGGATCGTGCCGGTGCCAGACTTGGTCGGCTTGATGCTTGAGTCTGTGACCTGGGCGATGTAGGTGCCAGCCGGCAGTGGTGCGAAAGAATCAGACGGGGCTACTTGTGATGCGTCAAAGTTAAGAGAGGCCATGCTTGTTACTCCTTGGATGTAATAGGGGAAAGAATCTTTGCTGCGATTGCTTCGAGGTCAGGTGCTTCGTACAGGTCGAGAGCGCCTGACCGGTCCTTAGCGACGTACTGGAAGTCGGCGCCGGTCTGCAAGGTGCGATACACCACGCCGTCATCTGCCTTCTCTGCGCGAAGAACGAAGACTTCATCGAACAGGTACGGGATGCCCTGGCCCAGCTTGGCGCCAGGCATTGACGGGCCGTACAACATGGCGCCGGTCATGTCATCCTTGACGCTGGCCATCTTTGCCGACATAAAGACGTTCTTACCGGGCAGGTCGCGGAACGCACGGAGCAAGTCCTGCATCTGCTCAGACAGAGCGCCGTAGGCAGCGCGTGGGTCTTTGTTGTTCTTCTTTTCATAGTTCAGAACAACCTCGGCGATCTCGCTGATCGAATCGAGGCAGACCCAGCGGAAGTCCTTGCCGGCATCTGATGTGACGTAGGCGTAGGCTTCATGGACATCGGCGATGCTGCTGACTTCGAGGACCGCGATATCGTGGCCACGCAGAGAGAGCAGGCCAGACTCGGCGCTGATGATGATGGTCTTCTCGCCAGTGGTGGCGCACAGCGATGTCTTGCCGGCACCAGCCTGGCCATAGGTCAGGATCTTGATGCCATTGACCAGCGCGGACTCTTTGGTGCTTGTGAGTTTGATTGCCATTTGGCGACTACTCCTTAAATTCGACAGAAACGGTGGGAGATGCAGGCTTCGTGGTGATGTAAGCCGAGAGAGTTACCTTGTCCTCATCGGACAGGGCGCGGAATGCGGAGGTGGAGAGGTCGGCCTTCCACTTGATGGCCTCTGCAGCGCGGGGCGTCATGGTTGCCCAGTCAAGCTGCAGGGCAGTGGTGTCAAGCTTGCGGTCGAGCTTGTACGTGACGGTGGTCTTGTAATTGCCAGTGGTTTCTGTGATGCTGCCCTCGTCCTTCTTGGGCAGTAGCGACTGGATCATCTTGTCCAATTCGCGGCGATGTTCAATCGCCTTGCGCTCTTCTTCCTTGGCCTGCATCCAGGTCGGAAGCACTTGCGCTAGTGATAGCGGTGCGTTCATAGCTTGTCCTTCGTTCATCGGGCATCCAATAAAGTTTTCGCCGTGGATACCTTGCGGCTTTGGTATTGCTGGTATTGCGCTGTGTTGCTGGTGCTACATAACGCCCCAGTGGTTCTTGTTTCGGCTCATGCCACCGCAGTGACCGTCTTGCCTAACGCGATTCCTCGCTCGGAGGTTTTGCTGAGTTGTTGAGCGTTACTCTACGCTTATGTTGAGAAAGAGTCAAGCGCGTCTCTACCAATAAAACAATAAAAATCCGCACTTGGCGGATGTGTATATCGAAGGTCAGGCTTGTCGAATTATTCTAGTCGGCGCACAATGCTGGTCGTAAACACAGTGAAAAATACTCGTCAGCCACTGTGTGATATTTCACGAGAATTGACGAAGGTTATATGTTCCCCGAGCATAAAACGGGCTATATACTGACGCCAAACTTACAAAACAAAGGGGCAGCAAATGTCGCCATATCAGGGCGTTATTGACGCACTGCAGCAGCTTGTAGATTCAGGCTCTGCCTTTATTGCATCAGCAGTAATCACAGATCGCGAAGGGCAAACTGTGAAGATCACCGTACCGGTCACCAAGGCGCCCGTCAGTGCTTCCCCGTGGTCTGGCTATGTATCCGCAGGTAGTGGATTATCTGAGCCTGATCAGACTTCCCGAGCGAGTCGATAATCTTAGCGGCTTCGATGGCGATGGCGCCCAGCTTGGGTGTCTCGGCGATCGTGGTGGCGCTGGGGAATGAAATTATCTCGACGCGATTCTTCCAGTCGGTTGATATATCAGCATCGTCATCAAGCAGCCACTCAACCGGGGCGCCAGTGATCTGACTGATCAGCTTTAGGTTGTCGATGGTCGGCCTGGTGTATTTGTCAGGGTTGGTGGTTTCCCACATACTCACCGCTGACTTACTGACGCCGATCATCTCGCCGAGCTTTTCCTGGCTCAATTTAGCGTGCTGTCTCGCGGCTTTTATCCTGTCGCGGATGTGAGATCCCATCGGTAATTTTCCATCAAATAGGCGATGACTGATTGTCGTACAGTCTTCCTCTACTTGAAACGGAGCAACGCTCAACATTTCGCCTGTCTTTGTGGTAGAGTATCGCTCTACTGCAACAGATTGGAATGACATCATGGAATCACCTCTTCAGAAAGCAATCGACTTAGCCGGGGGGAAGATCGCTCTGGCGCTTGCGCTTGGGCTTGATCGAACCGCTGTGTATTCGTGGAAAGAGTGTCCGCATGAGCGCGTCCTGCCTGTGTCCGAACTGGTTGGCTGGTCAGTCACGCCGCATGAGTTGCGGCCAGACCTGTACCCGAACCCAACCGACGCGCTGCCCCAGGTCAAAGAGGCGGCATAAATGGACGGCAAGAAAACTGAGGCTGTCACCGTAAAACTGTCAGAGCCAGTTAAACGGTTTGTTGATGTGCGGTGCAAGCAGGAAGGCATGGAGTCTCCAGGTGAGTACATCCGCTCCTTGATTGAAGCAGATCGCCAGAACGCTGCTGACAATCTCACTCTATTAGCCGATGCGCTAGGAGTACAGATAAACAAAGAAAACTATGGAAACTAAACGCTAAGTGTGGTAGCGAACAGACTTTTTTCTGGACTTGTCTGCCGCCTCAAAGAGCAGACGTAGAAACAGCCCCATCAACGGGCGGGAACCCTCGGGGCTGTTGTTGAAACATAGGGAATTATAACAAATGACAACCAATATTTCTCAGATCTTCTCAGGTGGCTTCGTACCAGCGGCCATGATGGATGAGATCAGGCAAGATCCAGAGGCTGCATTCATCGGGAAACTGGCCGAGATTGGCTTGGAGATCGATGCATTGACCTATGAGACGCTGACACGGGTCAAGACATCAGGCGACAAGGGCAGTGAGAAGTCAGGGTGGTACATCTACTACCCGAGCGGCATCCCATCCGGCGCCTACGGTGACTGGCGTAATGGCGGCGAGTCGATGACATGGTGCCACAAGGCCCAGCATGAGATGCAGGCCAATGAGTGGGTAGAGAACAAGCGGCGCATGGAGAAGGCCCAGCGCGAACGAGCCGCCATGATCGATGCGGAACACAAGGCAGCAGCAGTCCAAGCGCGTGACATTCTGGGTGAAGCACAGGCGGCAACTGATGATCACCCGTACCTCAAGTCCAAGGGCGTCAAGGCGCATGGCATCTCGATCCATGATGGTCGCTTGGTGATACCAGCGATCAATGAAGACGGCGAGATCACAACAATCCAGACGATCGATCAATCCGGCAAGAAGTTATTCCTGAAGGGCGGCAAGAAGTCTGGCACGTTCTTCTGGCTCGAAGGTAGTCGCGACACCATCTACATCTGCGAGGGCTATGCGACAGCCGCCACGATCTACGAAGCCACTGGCTGTGCCGTGGTGGTAGCGTTTGATGCAGGCAATCTGCCAAAGGTGGCGCCCATCATTCGCGGCAAGTTCCTCTCTACCAAGATCGTGATGGCAGCAGACAACGATCAGTTCAAGGGCAACCACAACGCAGGCGTCAAGTGCGCCAAGGAAGCAGCAGAAGCGATCGGCGCCGATGTTGTCATTCCCCAGTTCTCTAATCTCAGCACCAAGCCGACCGACTTCAATGATCTGATCACGCTCGAGGGGCTGGACCGGGTTCGTGAGCAGTTGATCGGCAAGCCATCAGTCACCACGCCGCGCACCCGTTATGAGTTCTCGCGGGTCGATACGCTCGAGATCCTCGATATCGATTACGTGGTCGATAAGTATATCGAGGCTGACTCACTGGATCTGATGTTCGGTGAGCCTGGCTGCGGGAAGTCATTCATCGCGATCGATATCGCATGCTGTATTGCCACCGGTACGCCGTGGCATGGCCACCCAGTGAAGCAGGGTGTTGTCATCTACATTGCAGGTGAAGGACACAACGGCCTGGCCAGACGGTTCAAGGCGTGGGAACTAAAGCATGGCGTCAGTCTCAATGGCGCACCACTCTACAAGTCACATCGTGCTGCCCAGCTTTACGATCAAGGCAGCGCCGTGCAGGTTGCTGAAGCCGTCCGCGCTATCTCAGAGGCTGAAGGCGTACAGCCGGCCATGATCATCGTTGATACCGTCGCACGGAACATGGGCGGCGATGAGAACAGCACTCAGGACATGAACCAGTTCATCGAACACATCGACGCCATGCTGCGCCACCCGTACAAGGCTGCTGTTCTTCTGGTCCATCACTCAGGCAAGGCATCGCCGGGGCAGGCCCGTGGCTCCACTGCATTGCGCGGTGCGCTCGATGCTGAGTACCAGATCGAGATGGATCAATCCAGCCGCATGATCGTGATGAGCAACAAGAAGATGAAGGACGGCGAGATCCCGGCAGAGAAGAAGTTCTCGATCACCAAGGTCGGCCTGGGCGTCATGGGCAAGGACGGCAACGAGATCACCGGGGCGGCGCTGGAGACGGTGGATATTAGCGGGTTGCTTGGCGCCGTAAAAGAGAAGTCGGCATCAATGACAAACAACCAAAAGAAAGCATTTGATGCGCTTACCGGACTGGTTTATGTCAGAGAAAAGGACGGCGCTGATTCAACAATTACGGTTGATGACTGGAAAGAGGCATCAAGAGAGCATGGCATCGAGCGCAACAGATTCCATGAAATCAAGGTAGCTCTTCAGGCAAAAAAACTTATTCAAATTGATTCGCTTGGCGTCGTCAGATTGATTAAGGAAGCGTCCGAAAACAGTGAAATCCGGACGGATTCGGACGGACGGACGACATGATTATTTGTCCGAAAGCGTCCGTCCGGTATGCGTCCGAACGTCCGAACCGTCCGAAAAACCCCCGTCCGAAACCGTACCGTCCGTCCGGATATACCTTTAGGTATCCGGACAAGGACGGACGGAGAGGAGTTCGGACAGAAAGTTCGGACAGAAATCAAAAACAAGGAGATTGAAAATGACCAAGCACACACAAGGGCCGTGGAAAAGAGACATAAGCGTCCACGGAAAAAACTTCTCAATACGAGCAAGCGTTCCCGGTTTCGACAA
>ERZ1034361.698-NODE-698-length-20287-cov-3.918110_pt1 | contig 20287 bp, 2 predicted proteins | sample MGYA00520617_ERZ1034361 | MGnify/ENA primary metagenome ERZ1034361 (study PRJEB33736, sample SAMEA104284507) | Azolla filiculoides | biome: Urban; feature: Water surface; material: Ditch water | place: Netherlands | collected 2015-10-28 | depth 0-0.1 m ...
GAAGTCACGGTTTCAACTGTATTTCCACCGTCGATGTAACTGGCTTTTGCAGTGATGGCTTTACCTACTTGAGCTTGCGTTAAGGTAAACGTATTACCAGTTGCGCCCGTAATTTCCGTGCCGTTTGCATACCATTTGTACGATATCGTGCCTAAACCATCGACGTCCGCTAAGGTATTGGATACGGTTAAAACTTGACCTTGTGTTGCTGTCCCCGTAATTGTCACTGAACCTGTGGGCGCATCGTTGATATTCGCAACTGCACTAGTTTGCTGCGATGTCACCGATTCAATCGTATTTTGTCCATCAGCGTAACTTGCCGTGACAGTGATTTTTTTGCCGACTTCGGCTTGCGTTAAGGTATAAGTCGCCTCCGTTGCACCCGAAATTTCATTGCCGTCCGCATACCATTTGTAAGATACCGCCCCCATACCGTTCGCATCCGCTAACGTATTGGATGCAGTGAGAACTTGACCTTGTGTTGGCGTACCGGAAATGGTGACATCACCCGTTGGTAAGGCATTTTGTACAATCAAATTGATGGTGATTGGTTGACTGGGTTGACTGACATTACCCGCCGCATCTTTAATAGTTGCAGTCACTTGCGCACTGCCTTGACCGGCTGAATCTAAAACGGATTTAGGAATAGTAACATTGGCACTTTCTGCATCAATATCGTTTTGGGTAATCGTATATTGCGTAGATACACCATCAATCACGACAGTAATAACGTCATTAACAGCCGCCGTTGTATCCGTGAGTGATACGACAACAACCGTTCCATCGCTGGCTTCTACAACGCTAATTCCCCCATTATCATTTTCAGGGACGCTTAATGTGGATGGCGCATTGGGTGCTAGTTGGTCAATCGTCACGGTACTTAATAAACTATTACCAAAATCCTTGAAATTTGAACCCGCATAAGGATTACCTGGTGAAGAAGTCAGTCCGCCATCGGTCATTTTTGATACTAAAATTTGGCGTGTGCCGTCCGTTGGTGCGGTGCTGATATTTTTATACGTAATCGTTTCAATTAACGGATTAACTTGATTGCTACCAACACCGGTAGAGAGTGAGAGATTTTTCAGCGTCACTTGAACAGTCGAACCGATAACAGAGACAGAGTAACTCCCCCCATTCGTGAGCGGCATATCCGACGCTGTCTTTTTTAAAGGAATATCAACACTATTAATTGTTAATATTTCATTTTCAAAATCCCTTACGGCTTTTACATTAAAAATAATTTGTTTGATAATACTCGCATCACCCGTATCAAGATCACCCAAACTTGACACACCTCCGCTTGCATTCACATTATTGAACACTTTGACTGCTGCATTGTTATTAATGCTTGTCTTCGTTGTGCTCAACGTCATTGTAGGTGCATTATTCCCATTTGTAGGTGTCGCATAGACAACAGCCTTAGAATCGTTGAGACTTAATACGGATACATCCAAATTACCTAACGACATACCGGCCAAAGAGGCAGGGCTCACTGCAGTAATAACAGGTGTATCCATCGTACTTAAAATAACGCCGTTCATGGTGCGTTCAGTGGTTGAAAATGCGCTCACTGCGCCATTGATTGACACATCAGCAAAACCGCCATTGGTTCCCGTCGTTTGATCCCATGCACGATAGGTAAGCACTGCTGTATTTTTACCTGTGTAATTGATATTCGTACTGGTTTGAAGAGCCTGATAATAAAGAAGATTGCTACTATTACCACTAAGCAACAAGGCATGCGTTTGACTAACGCCAGACACTTTTGCCCATGTACTTCCTCCATTGGTGCTATACCAAATAGTGCCTTTACTGCTATCAACAGACGTAATGGCAATGCCACCCGCATTACCATCTGCGTCAGTGTATCCACTGGAAATCAATGCATCATTAACCGGATAACTGTTGTTATTAAGACCATTTGGTTCGAGTGCACCCTTGAAATTAGTGATACTTTCAAGGGTTTGGGTTTGTTTGGGGGCTTGGTTCATGTTAATGTCTCCTAAAAATACTTAGCTGCTGTAAAATACAAGCAAATTTATTTGTTTTTGTTATGGGTTAATTTTTTTATCATTATTTAAATGCCGATGCCATGCACTGCTAATCATTCGTTGCACTAGATAAAATCATTTCAAATCTAAAAAAAACACGCAGAAATCCCTAAACATCGTTTTTCAACCATGCTTTTTTTTGATGACTTGGGACTGCATTTAAATCACTGAATATCGTTTCTCTTTTTTCTCAATTGGCGATAGTTTACTCGTTAAAAAAAATCATTTTTTGAGTTTAGGTCAAATTTGTGACGCAGTTCACACTTTATTTTTTGATCTAATTTGCCGACTTGACTGTTTTTTAGGTGAAAAAAAACACCGCGATGAAGCCAATGATATGGCTTCATTCTCAGTGTTTTTTTTGTGAGGTAATTCGTGTAATCAGTGGACGGTAAAAAGTGACGTTTGATTGATTGCGAGCAAAATTAGTAAATCATTAACACCGTCTTGATTTACATCATAGGCATTCAATATCTGATTGTTAATAATTTGACTTTGTGCAACAACGGCCACGCCATCGTTGACAATGTTCACCGCGTCAATGGCATCGCCTAAAATCTGCAGCGCACCGTTGAGTTGAGTGTAGGCCAACAAATCTTGAACGTTGAGCTGGAGAGTTTGCGCTTGTCCATCGGTCATATCTATGGGTTGGCCATTCACTTGTGTGAAATCCAAACTCAGTGTTTGACCCACGTCAAACCACGCATCGGTCATAGCGGCAGTCGTGCCATCAGTGAAGGTGAATTGCCCTGTCCCAAATAAAACGTTGTTATTTTGGGTCGTATTGGACGTGGCGTGCGCCACGTCGATATGTTGAATCCCCGCATCACTCAAGCTGCGTAGCTCACCTGTCTCTGCCACGCCATCGCTATTGGCATCGACCCACACCTTGATTTCTGCAAAGACAGCATCGGCTGCATCGATTTTGCCATCACCATTGCTGTCCACGTCAGCCAATGCAGACCAGCCATCACCGGCTTTTTCACCGTTTTTCAACACGGACTCTGAGCCAAACAGTTCCGTACCGTCGTTGATTTGCCCATCGTGATTGATATCACGCACCAATAGCGCGTCATGGCTATCCACCCAGCCAATCGACTCCTTCATGCCGTCGCCAGCCATATCAAACTGCACACCGTGTGCTGTATCCACAGTTTGTACCCCGTCACCGTTCAAGTCCAAAACGATTGGACTGGTGTAGCAAAAACTGTACGCGGTGTCGCTTGAAATACATTTAAATATACCCCAGTTGAAAAGTCCGCGACTCGTTACCTCATAAGCCACACCACCGCCTATAGACGCGCTGATTCCCGCGTAAGTAATGTCTGCATGGTATCGCGTTACGTTATCACCCGTCCCTGTAATTTGACCAAAGTCAGTTGTACCGCCAGCACCTTGAACCGTTCTACTCCAACTATGCCCCCAACCGTCATAGAGCGTCACCGTTGCACCTTGCAAATCGTTATTACCACTCAATCGAATATCAATGTAGCCATACGGATCAGAACCATTATGCCCATAATAACCAACATAAAGTGACATATTACGCGCAACATCCGCCACGTTAGGCCCAACTCTAAATGCGCCCGTACTGTTTGACCCACCATTATTACCCGCTTGATCAGTATAGGTATTCGCGTTCACCGATACATAGCTACCAGCGTTGTAAGAATAGCCCGCTGTGAACGTTGCGCTGTAACTTTGACCTGATCCGGTGATATTACTCAAACTGCCACCACTCACCGACACGTCAGCATTCGCAAAGCCATAAACGGCTTCACTAAAATTAAAATTGACCGTTGTTGATTGCCCAAATGGCAACGCGGTATTGCCAATCGCAACGGATACCGTAGGCGCTGATTTATCAACCGTCAGCGCGGGCGCATACTTAGTTAATGCAACGTTACCGGCTTTATCAAAAGCCTGCACTTGCACACTGTTTGCCGCATAAGTTCCAGCACCCAAGCTAAATGTGGTTCCTGTGCCATTTGACCATGTCGTGCCACCATTGGTGGAATACTGCCAGTTATTGGTATCACTAGACAGCGACACATTGACTGTGCCGTTATTGGTCGCGCCATCGGTATTGCTTGCGCCCGTGTCACTGGCTAACGTGACGCCTGCAGCGTTAGGTGCGACGGTATCTAACGTCACGGTCTTAGATGTCGTGGCGCTGACATTGTTTAATGTGTCTTTTTGACGAACGTTGTAATCATGCGTACCTTCTGACATAGTGAACGTTGTTCCCGTACCAGTCTGCCAAGTACCGCCATCAACTTGATATTGCCACGTCGCAGACGCCTCCAAACTCGATACGCTCATAGCAGCGCTATTCGTAATCGCATCAGTATTGGAGCTACCTGTGTCGATGTAGCTTAATGTTGGCGCGTCATTTGTGCCTGTCATACTGACCGTGACCAATTTAGTTGTACCGTCAACAGCCTTCACAGTCATACTGTCCGTATACACTTGACCGAGTAAGAATTCATCATGCGCGGTGTTCATGCTATACGTCCACACGCCTGTTGTCGACAAAGTGAACGTTCCATAGCCATTGCTGCCGGTCACATAAGAAGCAAATGAAGCTGTACTATCGACATCTGATATGGTCAATGTACCACCTGTTGATTGCACGATGTTGCTTTCTGTCAAACTTGCGGTATTGACACCACCAATCACCGCCGCATCGTTCGTACCGACCATCGTCACCGTGATGACTTTGCTCGCCCCTGTTACACTGGCGACCGTGATACTGTCGGTGTAATTAGTTCCCTCCACAAATTCATTATGCGCAGAACTCATCACGTAACTCCACACGCCCGCCGTACTAATCGTAAAGTTGCCGTAAGTCTTAGCCACATTGGTTTGAGCAACGAATGTATTATTAACCGCTGAATCCACATCCATGACAGCAACTGTTCCGTTAGCTGTTTGAATGCCGTCCGTTTCGGTTAAACTCGCCGTGGATGTGCCGCTAATATAAGCAGCATCATCGGCACCGTTAATTGTCACTGTCACCAGTTTACTCGTCCCGTCTGCTGAAGTTACCGTCAAACTGTCTGTGTACGCTTGACCTGCAATAAATTCATCGTGCGCCGTGTTCATGGTGTACGTCCACGCGCCTGCCGTCGTCACACTAAATTTACCATAGCCATTACTGCCTGCTACATTGGTTTGTGCCACAAAAGTCGTCGCGCTATCAACGTCGGTGATTGTCAGCGTACCGCTTGTACTTTGTGCGATATTCGTTTCTGTCAACGTTGCCGTACTCGTACCAGCAATCACCGCTGCATCGTTCGCACCGTTGACCATTACCGTGATGGTGGCAGTACTTGTCAAACCTAGCGGATCTTTGACCGTGTAGGTAAACACATCACTTAGCGGCGCACTGCCGACGTTTAATGCTTGTACCGTCACGTTGCTTTGATTAACGCTGTAAATATAGCTACCATCCGCGCCCATAACTAACGTGCCGTAAGTACCGGCGATACTCGTACCATTCGTGCTAGTCGTACTCGCTGTGACGGCCGTGGCTGTGCCCGTCATCCCTTTGAGAATACTTTTGATCGTCAATGTGTTGGTTGCATTGTCAACATCGGTATCGTTGTTAAGAACATTACCACTTGGATTGATACCTGCCGTTGCATTAGCTACGCCACTGGCTTCGATTGCATTATCACTATCATTTACCCCTACAGGCGCATCATTCACGGCTGTGACATGAATGATTAGGGTATTTGCCGTCACACTGGTATCAATACCCCCATTCGCCACGCCGCCATTATCTTGCACGTTAAAACCGACACTGGCGTAATTCAGACCGTTCATGTTAAGCGCGGGCGTATATTTTAGCGTGGGAATAGTGGCAACGGGAATGCGCTGCCCTTGCACCACATTCACATTATTTAACGTAAGCGTACCCGCTGCTGGCAAGGTTGAAATAATCACGGCACTGAGCGTATTGCCATCGACATCACTGAAACCAAAATCCGACGCGGCAAACGTTTTGCTGCTATCTTCTAATACCGTAATCGTGCTGCTCGTCGCGCTAGGCGCGTCATTTACAGACATGACGTTGATTTTTGACGTGAACGCTGTTGAGTTAACCACGCCATCATTGATGACATAACTGACCGTGCGAGCGGCTGTCGTTGGCGTATTGGAGGTATTGCTATAGCTCACGGCACGCATCGCCACTTGCCACTGCGCAATTGTCGCGGTGCTGCTCGCTGACGTTAAGGTCATCACGCCCGTAGTCGCATTATAGGACCCTGCAATATTGCCCATCGTGGCTGGTACATTCGTAAAGCTCAGAACGTCTTGGCCTAGTGCAAAACCTGTCGAAATTGACACCGTCCCCGAGGCTAATGTGGTGTTATCCAGATCCGCTACAGTAATGACCGTATTGATTGCCGCAGCCGCGCCGTTTTCGGTGTATGCCCGTGTTGACGTTGTCGTCAATATCGGTGCTTCATTGACGGCGGTAACATCGACATTAAGGTACCCATTCGCTAAGCTGACTGCCCCCGTACCCCCGTAGTTTGCGTTGGTGTTAACGATCGCGCCGGTGGCGAATGTACCAAATGTGGCATCAATAGCGCGGTAGTTGAGGCTGCCTAAAGCCGTGCCATTGGCATTAGCTGTCGGTGTAAAGCGCAGACTATCCGTCGCGTTGAGATACATCACGCCCGTGCCGTTTGGTGTACTTGTCAAACTGCTGGGGAAGTTTGTCCATGTGACTGCGCCATCCGTGCTGTAAGCCCAGATACCGTTGGTAGATGTATTTTGCCAGATACCAATGGCTTTGAGTGCAGTGCCGTCTGCATCGGTCACCTTGCCTGCCAATTGCGTGTTGATGACAAAACTTGTGGCTGTGTCTTCCAACGTGGTGAGTGTCGTGGGCGTAGTCACCACTACTGGCGCATCGTTCACTGGCGTGACATGAATTGTTAGTGTATTAGCAATGACACTGGTATCGACACCACCATTCGCTGTGCCGCCGTTGTCTTGCACTTTAAAACCGATGCTCGCGTAGTTCAGACCGTTACCGTTAAGCGCAGGCGTATACTTTAGCGTGGGAATAGTGGCAATGGGAATGCGCTGTCCTTGCACGACATTCACATTATTTAACGTCAGTGTACCTAACGCTGGCAAAGTTGAAATAATCACAGCACTCAACGTATCGCTCTCACCTGCAGCATCAGTCAACCCAAAATCAGACACGGCAAAAATCTGGCTAGCGTCTTCATTGATTGTCACCGTTTTATCCACACTAGTAGGCGCATCGTTGATATTCGCTACATTCGCAGTCGCTGAAGAAGACACGGTTTCAACTGTATTGCCACCGTCGGTGTAACTGGCTTTTGCGGTAATCGCTTTGCCGACTTCCGCTTGCGTTAACGTATAGGTTGCCGCTGTTGCACCCGAAATTTCAGTGCCGTTCGCGTACCATTTGTACGATACCGTACCTAAACCATCGACGTCCGCTAAGGTATTGGATGCGGTTAAAACTTGACCTTGTGTTGCTGTCCCTGTGATGGTCACGAGGCCTGTGGGCGCATCGTTGATATTGGCGACTTTAGCCGTTTGTGATGACGTGACCGATTCCGCTGTATTTTGACCATCAAAATACCTTGCTGTCACAGTCATTTTTTTGTCAACTTGCGCTTGCGTTAAAGTAAACGTATTACCCGTTGCGCCACTAATTTCAGCGCCATCTGCGTACCATGTATAAGATACCGTTCCCATCCCGTTCGCATCGGCTAAATTATTGGTTGCAGTGAGTATTTGACCTTGCGTTGGTGTACCCAAAATGGTCACTTCACCTGTTGGCAACGCATTGGGTGCAATTACATTGATCGTCACTGGCTGACTAGCTTGGCTCACATTACTTGTTGCATCTTTAATGGTTGCTGTGACTTGCGCACTACCGTAACCGGCCAAATCCAAGACCGATTTAGGAATGCTAACGCTTGCACTCTCCGCATCAATATCGTTTTGTGTAATCGTGTATAACGTAGACGCGCCATCAATGACAACGCTAATCACATCGTTTACCGCTGCCATCGTGCCAACTAATGACACAATCACCATTGTGCCATCACTGGCTTCTGCAACGCTAATGCCCCCATTATCATTTTCAGGTACGCTTAATGTCGATGGCGCATTAGGCGCTAGGGTATCAACGGTCACGTTACTCAATAAGGTGTTGCCAAAGTCTTTGTAATTGGAACCCGCATAAGGATTACTCGGTGAAGAAGTGACTCCACCATCGGTGATTTTTGAGACTAAAATTTGCCGAGTGCCGTCCGTTGGCGTGGTACTGATATTTTGATAAGTGATACTTTCAATTAACGAATTGACTTGATTGTTGTCATCGGCTGTAGAGAGTGAAAGATTTTTCAGCGTCACTTGAACAGCCGAGCCGATGACAGTGACAAAATAGCTCCCTCCATTAGTGAACGACACATCCGCAGGCGTATTCACAAGAGGAATACTCACGCCATCAATTGTCACTATTTCGCTCGCAAAGTCCTTCACGGCTTTTACAGTAAAAACAATCTGTTTGATTATGCTAGAACTCCCTGTATCCGCAACGCCGTTACCAGACACCCCTCCTCCCGCATTCACATTATTGAATATTTTAACGGCTGAGTCGTTGTTGATGCGGGTATTAGTGGCACTCAATGTCAATGTGGGTGCATTATTGGTGTTACTAGGCGAAATTGGAAAATTTGGCAAAATGGGGGAATTCAAGTTAGTGTCTCCTAAAAATACCGACTTGTGCTTAAATACAAGTCGATTTATTTTTTATAATTAGTTCATTCTGTTGTCAAAAAAACACGGTTTTTATTTCCTTGTTTTCTCGGTTTTCAATAGTTTACCCGTTAAAAAAAATCATTTTTTGGGTTTACGTCAAATTTGTGAGGTACTTCACACTTTTATTTTCGCCATGTATTGATTGGCTTTTGCGTTGTTTTAGGCAAAAAAAAACACCGTGAATTCACAGTGTTTTTTTAGTGGAAAATGTCAGTTGAACATTTGAGCGAACAGTGACCCATTCGCCCAAATCGTTACCTAGTCGTTAAATGGCTGACTGCATCAACTCCTCTGTTGTTTTCAACATGAGATCGTGGTTTGTCGTTAGGAACGCGGGAGAGAAATGCGTCGTATCTAACGCTTGACCATCCACAATTAATGAACCCACTGTTGGCATTTGCAATACATCATCAAGCTTGATGAGGCTTGACGTTGATTGAGGTTGCGCCGTCGTAATCGATAAATCTAATTGCGAATCAAGGCTAAGCGTATACGAATCAGTGATGGTGGTGAAATCAAATGACGCATCAGATAAAAGCATCGTCGAACCGTTTGCTAAGTCTGCTGTACCACGACCCGCTTCAACAACGCCGCCCGTTGGGTTACGCACAATGTTGTCGCTAGTCAAATCAATTGAAATCAACCCTTTATCAGCTAGTTTATACACTTCACCTGCATCGCTGATGCCATTTTGGTTCGTATCTTGCCATACGTTAAACTGACTGAACTGCGCATCTTGTGCATTAAATTTACCATCATGGTTGGTATCGAATTTCACTGCCAAGCCACCTAAGTCGGTTTTACCACCATACTGCGCGAAGGCATATTGGCTGTTGTCATGCACTTGACCATCGGCGTATTTATCCCAAATAAGGACGCCTTCATCTTTGCCAGCCCATGCCGTTTGATCGAGTTTACCGTCACCGTTGATATCCATCACAGATTGACTATAAGTTAAGATACCATCGCGGTTTAAATCTAAAACAACGGGCGCTAAAGGGGTGATATTGGTGGTTAATGTCACTATGTTGTTGCTTAATGCGTTAGTTGCACCATCCCATGCCCAACCGTTAGGGTCTAATTTATCAATACTAACAAAATCCCCATCATCTTTATAAGTCACCGTACTATCCGCTATACGACCTGAAAGAGCGCCAACCGTAGTAGCATCAGCACTTAAATTTGGTTTAAAACGTATGTGTGCATCAGCACTTAGCCACATTGCATTACTGTTAGATAGGGTAGTTGGAATAGCTGTCCAACCTGTCAAATTGTCCTGATATTGCCATGTACCTTGAGCAAGGGTTGACAAATTACCCGTTAACATCACACCGCCAAACGTATCGCCCGCGTCCACATCAGCAAAAGCATTCGCAAACACCTCCCCAACAGTATAAATAATAGGAGATACTGTGCCTTTCACCACATCAGGGAGTGCGATACTTTCATGACCCGCCAAAATGCTTGGCTGATCATTCATATTATTGACAATAATGACATTGGTTGCCGTATTTGAATTATCACCATCGTTGAGCGTAATGGCAATATTACGAACAATATTACCACTGCCATCCATCGTGAAATTCCCTACTGTTCCTGATAAGCTTTGGCTTGTGCTATCAAAACTAATCGCTTTCAGTGCGTTGATATAAGCTGCATGGGTCGCTGAGCCAGACAAGGTAATGGTTACCGCACCGCTTGTCGATGCGCTATTTGTCACCGTTGCGTTATAAGTCACACCGCCAATCGTACCCGACTCCCCATCGGCTACAGCCACACCATTAATCAATAAACGATCGCCTAATTCAGCGTGGGCAATAGACACAGAACCCCCAGTTAACATGGTGCCGTCTATGTCGGTAATTGTCATATTATCCGCTACCACTGGCACGAGTCCTTGATCTTCTGTCCAAAAATCATAATGACCTAAATGACTCGCGGTTGAATGCGCCTCAATTGTGGCTGCAGCACTTTTTGGAATAGTGGTTCCAAATGGTAAGCGCCATCCCCACCCCGAGGCATCACCTGCAGTAACAAGAGGAACTGTGGTGGTTACGCCACCAACTGTATAAGTCAAATCGACTGCACCCGCTGGGTAATCCATAACGAACGTTGACAGGTAATCATAATCAGATGTTGCTTCATCGTAATCTAAAGTAGTGTTCAAATGCGACACACTGGTGTTGCTATAAACCCGCGCATCTTGGAACCACACTTTCTCATCAGGAAAGTTAACAGCATAATCTGCCGTCGTTGTCATTTCGAATTGCAGAGAACCGTTGTTTGACGCTCCTGCAGGTAAATCAATTAACAATTTATCCCATGGCGTGGCATTGATCAAATATTGATCACCCGCAAGCAGTTGAGTATTGTCAGAATAGTCGGCTGGACTGAAGAATACATGTCCTTGTTGCAAGGCACCGCCATTACCATTTAATTTACCCGATGCACCATGAAGATAAGTAACTGTGTACATCCCCGTGCCGTTCGCATAACCCGTATTACTACCTGTCACCTTAGCGTATACCACGCCACCTGCAGAAATTTCAAGTACAGATGGGGTTGAAAAATCCCAACCATTTTTAGTGCCAAAGTACCCATCAGCCATCGCAAAATCAACCTCAATTTGCGCTGCGCCGGCTGGAGATGCCCCCGTACTAAAATCAATATCGGTATTAACAGATTCCCAACTAGCGTTATAGTCATAAATCGATGCCGATAAGAATGGATACGACATACCAGCAGGGAAGTTACCTGACACACTACCTGAAATATCAAGTTGAGTTACGTCATTAACCCCTTGCACGTTCACGACACTCGTTGCCACCGTGCTCAAGTTGTTCAAACTTGAACCATCGTTCACTTGCCATTCTACTGTGCGAGTTTCACCATTTATATTAAGTGTTTCACTGGTGCTGCTATATTTCACGCTGCGCAATGCCGTTTGATACTGTGCTACAGTTGCCGAGCCTGAAAGGGCTAACACGCCTGCTGCTGCATCATAACTGCCAGTAATACCGTTAGCCGCTGTAAAGCTCAAGGCGTCGGTAGCGGTTAAGCCGGTGCTAATTTTGACAGTTGCACCGGTTAAATTTGTGCTATCTACATCCGTAATGGTAATGCCGCTATTCACCAAAAGACCCGCTGCATTTTCAACATAAGTATGCAATGCGTTATCTGGTGTCACAACCGATGCAGCGTTATTGACCGTAATAGCAACAGCTTTCGTTGCTGCGTTACCTGCTACATCCGTTGCGACGACGTTAATGTCATAGACATTGTCAACACCAGCATCCGTTGGCGTTGCGTGATTTGGACTTGCAATAAACGTCACTTCACCCGTTGCATTGATGGCGAATTTCGCTGCATCGGCACCCGTTAATGTGTAAGTGACATTGGCATCAGTTGAGCCAGCATTGTCTGTTGCATTCGCATCGTAAACAACTGCAGAAGTCGCAACACCTGACACTGTCGTTGCCGCTGCACCTGAGCTTATTATTGGCAAGGCGGTATCGATGGTAATTGCTGCTGCGTTAGTTGCAATACCGGCTGTTTGCAAGTTGCCCGCCGCGTCAGTCTGACGAACTTTGACATCACCTGCCGCATGAACACCTTCAGCTAGCGTGAAACTGGTTCCAGAACCCGCTGTCCAGTTTGTGCCGCCATTAACGCTGTATTCCCATGTTGCGCCAGATTCAACCGTCACACCCACTTGCGCATTTTTAGTGATGCCGTCGCTTGAACTGCTGCCCGTATCATCTAAGGTATATGCGCTAGTTGTCGGCGCGGTGGTATCAACCGTCACATTCAAGGCAGGACTGGTTGAGCTGTTACCTCCTCCGTCTGTCAATGTGTACGTCAACGCATGCGTGCCTTCACCTAAGGGTGATGTTGGTGTCAATGTACCTGTCGCTGAATCATACGTTGCCGCAACTGAGGTACCGTCGACATATAACACAGGCGTGTCCGTCACACTCGCACCAATGTTGATACCCGGTTTGGTGTCATCAGTTGTCGCTGCACTGCTGGCTGTGTTTGTCACCGTGCCTACATCATCTTTATAGGTTGGTGTCGCCGTTGGGATAGTCGGTGCTGTAGTATCGACCGTCACATTCAAGGCAGGACTGGTAGAGGTATTACCTACGCCGTCTGTCAAGGTGTACGTCAACGCATGTGTGCCTTCCGTTAAAGGTGTTGTTGGCGTCAATGTACCTGTCGCTGAATCATACGTTGCCGCGACTGAAGTGCCATCCACATACAATGCAGGTGTATCGGTTAAACCAGCACCTACATTCACACCCGGTTTGGCGTCATCAGTTGTCGCTGCACTGCTGGCTGTGTTTGTCACCGTGCCTACATCATCTTTATAAGACACAGATGTTGTCGGCATTGTTGGTGCAATCGTATCTAAAACAAAACTCGCTGTTGCTGGCGTACTTGGTGTACCGGCTGAGCTGGTTGCTACAGCGCTTACACTGATTGTGCCGTTAGTTAATGTTGCAATTTCAACGGCACTCAATACGACTGGTACCGCTGTTGCACCATTACCCAATACTGTTTTAGTGATTGAATGCACACCATTTGTAAAAGTTACTGCGGTGCTTAATCCTAAATCCGTTGTGATTGTGACAACGCCTGTTAATGCCGTTGCTTCAGCACTGGTCGCGCCATCCGATACGCCTGTACCTAATGTCAACGTTACACTGCTAGGTGGAGCTGTATCGATAATGACATTGAGCGGATCACTTTTTTCACTTTCATTACCTGCTACATCTGTAAGCGTATAGGTAATCGCTTTAGAACCATCAGTCAATGGGCTTGTAAATGTTAATGTACCCGTTGCAGAATCATAAGTAGCAGGCTTTAATATATTATTTACATAAACTTTCACCTCCCCTGTTAGACCCGTTGCAATGTTCACCACTGGCGTATTATCATCCGTGCTTGATGCTGTGCTTGCTGTAGAGGTAACAGCACCGGCGTTATCATCATAAGAAGTAGGCGCCGCAGGTTTAGTCGGCGCGGTGGTGTCGACTGTTAATGCAGCGAGATTAGCCGCATTACTTACGTTACCCACTGAATCGGTTTGACGAACTTGCACAGCATTCGCTGCATAAACGCCTTCTGGAAGTATGAAACTCGTTCCTGTGAACGTCGTCCACGTTCCGCCATTATTAACGCTGTATTCTAAGATTGCGCTTGCTTCAATGCCGGATACATTAATCACGCCATTGTTAGTGATACGATCAGATGTACTGCTGCCTGTATCTGCTTGTAATGTAAGACCTAAATCACTTGGTTTTGCCGTATCAACAAAAATACTCACAGGCGAACTTGCCGTCGATGTATTTCCTGCTAAATCCGTTAATGTTGCCGTAACAGAATAATCACCGTCCGTTGCTGGTTTTGGAACGGTGACGTTAACGGTATGTGCGTCAATTTCTAGCTGCGTTAAAACATGAGAAGTCGTGACGCCATTAAGAATAACATTCACTTTCTCACCAGCTGTTTCACTACCTGTCAATGGAACAGTCACTTGAATATCATCAGCGGCTTCTGCTGCATTGATGCCACCGTTTGCATTTTCTGCAACGGTCGGTGCTGGTGAAATTGGATTTGGCGCAATGGTGTCGATGTTGACAGTTGCTGGATCAGATACAAACGAGGCATTACCAACTGCATCTGTAATTTTTGCCGTAAAGCTTGCTACGCCTTGACCAGCATTGATCAATGTCGTATTAGAAACAGGAACATTCGCGTAGCCATTATTAATATCAGTTGAAGTTAAAATGTAATTTACATTTTGGCTAGTTAGATTAGCACCTTCTACTACAACCGTAATTCTATCGCCTGCGACTGCTTGTGTGCCATCCGTAATACCGGTGCCAAAATAGACTTTAACGTCAGTACCATCTCCTCTTTCAGCTGCATTAATATAGCCATCAGCACCTTCAATGATGCTAATAGTCGGCATAACAGGAGCAACGGTATCAATATTAATTGACGTTAGTACTGGTGTGCTTACATTACCCGCTGGATCAGTAAGGGTAATAGTGACGGCAGCAGGCCCTTGATTAGCCGATACCAATGTTGCTGCTAAAATGTTAACCGTTACGTTTCCGGTTAATGAGGGGGCATTTGCTGCACTTAACGTAATAGTGGTTGGCGTACCATCAATATCGACAGTCAACTTATCACCATAAGCGGCATTAGTTCCACTTAAAGATACTGTAACAGGCGTCCCATTCGCTGCTTCTTGAGAATTAATGCCACCGAAGCTTACATTTTCAGGAATACTTGTCGCGTTTGAAAATACAGGTGCATTCGGTGCAACGGTATCAATAAAAATAGGTGTTGCTGTGCTGGCTGCACCGACGTTACCCGCTATATCGGTAATCGTTGCTGTGACACTGGCAGCACCTTGACCGACAGCTGCGTTATCAAATACGCTTTTGGGTACAAGAACTGTGGCACTTTGATTGGTGATATCCAGCGGCTGTAAAGTATAAGCTGTTGAAACGCCATCAATAATGACATTGACAATATCACCAGCTAAGGGTGCTTGTGCACCTATGCCAGTCAAAGCAACAACAACAGGTGTACCGCTTGCGATTTCAGCAGCATTGACACTACTATTTGTTGATTGTGCCGCAACACTTGGCGCTACTGGCGCTGCAGGTGCAATGGTATCTAATGTGAATGTGGTGGTACCCGCTGAACTTGGATTGCCTGCTGCATCGGTTGCGACTGCGCTCGCTGTGATTGTGCCGTTGTTTAAATGACCAACTTGCGTAGATGTTAATGCAACGGCTTGTGGTGCGCCTGTTCCAGTTACAGTCACTTGCTCTGAATGCGTGCCATCGGTAAAAGTGACAACGGTTGTTGAGCCTAATTCTGCAGTGACGAGAACAACGCCGCCCACTGCCGCTGCTTCAGCTGCTGTTGCGCCATTGGATACGCCTGTCCCTAATGCTAAAGTGGGTTGAGTTGGGGCGAGTGTATCAACCGTAATACTTAAAGTCGACGCTGGTGCGCTAATGTTACCTGCTGCATCAGTGAGCGTTGCGCTAACAGTTACGGTGCCTTGATGCGCTGTAGCTGTAATTGTCGCCGTTGGAACAGTCACACTAACACTACCCGCATTAAGATCTTCTTGTGTCAATGGATGTGAAATTATATCGCCACCAAAGTTAACTTTTAGCACATCACCAATTAAAGGTTTGGTGCCATCGGTTGCATTGAGTCCATTCAACGGAACTACAACTTCAGTACCTGCTGCGCTGTTCGCTTCGACTAAATTCAAGCTACCTGCCGCTTCAGCAATGGTTAATGCGCCTGTTGCCGCTGGTGCGATTTTGTCGATAACAACAGATGTTGTTAAACCCGTAAATGTACTTAAATTCTCGCCTAAAAATGGATTATTAGCGGTACTTTTTCCACCTAAATCCAATATACTCACTACAGAAATCGTACGTGTACCATCTAATGGGGTTGCGTGAGTATTTTTGTAAGCAATACCGTTAATTAAAGTGTTCACCGGCTGAGATGCTATGGTTTCCCAACCTGCCGTTGGTGCATTTAAAGTCACTTTCGCAGCAGAGCTACCAAGCATTTGAACAATATAAGTCCCCACACCAGGTAGCGTGCCATTTGAATTTGCCCCTAACGCTATGTCTACACCACCAATATTTAAAATTTCAGATGCACCGTTTTTAAGGCCAGTGACACTCAAAACCACTTGTTTGATTTTACTATTTGCACCCTCATCTAATGCACCAGCTGAAACAGATGCACCTGAAAACAACGAAGTCAATGACCCATTCGTGTATTTCTGTCCAACAGTCAATGTTAAGGTTGGCGCATCGTTCACATCAACAACAATGCCGTTTACAATACGCGCTGTAGTTGAAAACGCCGTTGGATCGCCATTTGAAGTTGTATCGGCAGTTTGACCACTCGTACCGCTAGTTTGATCCCATGCGCGAAAGGTAAATAAACTTAAGGCGTCATCACCATGGTAATTTGACGTTGATGATGTTGTATCTAGCGACTGAAAATACAAACGATTTTGAGTCGTACTACCACCAGCAAGTAACAAGGCATTTGCATCACTTAAGGTGCTAGGCACCTGCGCCCACTGCGCCCCATTGTCAGTACTAAACCACAAAACGCCATGAGCGTTTGATGGTGCACCCGTAATGGCAATCCCTTTTAACGTACCGTCAACATCACTAAAGCCGTCTGTAAATACAATATCGTTCAAGGTAATGCTATTAGTCGTTGAGCCATTTACTGGCGCAAGTGCATAGCCTTCGTAGTTACGGATTGTGCCTGTTGTCGCTGTGAGTGTTGGTGCTAAATTAGCCATGATTAACTCCTAAAAATGATTTTAATTTGTGTTGTTTGATACAACGTTGTTATTTTTTACGGGATAATTTTTATTGCTTTTTAAACCGTCTTAATTTGCGCAAAATCCTCTAAACTCCAGAAAAAAAATCGCGCAGAAACCCCTAGACATCGCGTTTAAGCCATGCCACTTTGCTAGTGTTCTGTCATCTAAAATTTAAGCTCTTCTATTCAGAAATTCAGTTCTTTAATTCCCTGTTTTACAATTTGAAACAGTTTACCTGTTATTTTTTTTTATTTATCAAGTTTTAGTCAGATTTGTGACACAGTTCACAGTTTATTTTTCGAGTGATTTTTTCGCCGGTATTACTTTACTCAAAAACAAAAAAAACACCTTGTATTAAGCGAGGTTACCGACTTAATACAAAGCGTTTTTGTGTTCATAAAATAACGAAAAATTACATCGTTTGATTCACTAAGTCATCCATTAACTGAGCTGTTTTGGCATCATAGAAACTAGCCGCCTGATAATGCGTGTCAACGAAAGGCGAAACGTCGAGTGATTCACCATTAACAATCAAAGGCGTGACATTTGACGTGGGAGATTGCAATACATCATCGAGTTTAATGGTTGTGTAGGCAAACGCCACGTCCGCTATGAGCATCGATGATCCGTTGGTGAGTTGTGCGCTGGTCTGACCAAATTCAGTCACGCCCGCCGCTGGTTGGCGCAGGACATTATCGGTATTCAAATTCAGCGAAATCATGCCAATATCGACTAATTTAAATACTTCGCCAGCCTCGCTGATGCCATTTTGATTTGCATCTTGCCAGACCGCGAATTCATCGAATTTCGCATCTTGCGCGTTGAATTTGCCGTCATGGTTTGTATCAAAGGCCGCAGCTAACCCACTCAAATCGGTTTTTCCGCCATATTGCGCGAACGCATATTGACTGTTGTCGTGAACTTGACCGTCGGCGTATTTATCCCAAATTAAGACGCCTTCCTCTTTGCCCGCCCATGCGGTTTGGTCAAGCTGACCATCCTCATTGACGTCCATGATAGATTGGCTGTAATTTAAGATGCCATCTTGATTTAAATCTAGGACGATGGGGGAAGTAACCGCCGCAGCATCGACCGTAAACTCAACAGGCGCTGAAGCAACGCCATATAAACCATCGCTATTTTTTTCAACAAACATAAATTTATATGTTTGGTTACTCTCTAATTCGTTAGCGGTATAACTCCACGATCCGACATTATTTGCTGTAGTTGTCCCCTGCAAAATGCCCCAATCATCAATCACATCAATTTCACTGTTGGGTGTTGCGCTGCCACTAAACGTTGGCGTCGTATCATTTGTTGTTGCCCCTATGCTCGATGTAATTACAGGTGGATTGGCTAAAATACTTCCTTCATTATTCGAAAAAGCAGTTGTTCCTCCATGTGACGTCGTATCCACATAGTTTTTTGCTGTTCCAGTCGTTTGATCCCATGCTCTAAATTTAATGGCATCTGCAATATTTCCTTGATAACCACTGTCAGGAACAAATTTAAGATACGTCGTATCAGCACTTGCAAGCAGAAACGCATGTGTTTGACTTAGATTGGTTAATTCAACCCATTCGCTCGTCCCCACACTGTCTAAATAATACAGTTTACCTGCGTTAACACCCGTAATAGCAATGCCCAAGGGATTTGCATCTTCGTCACTCATATAATAAGTTAAATCCGACACCGACATACCCATACTATAATTACCATTTATATCGTTCAAACCATAAGCCTCAAACGCTAATGCGGATGTATCAATCTCAGGTGAGTGATTTAGATTATCATTATCTGCATCTATTATAATATTTGCGTCTACGCCCGCTGATTGCGATATCGGCCCTGTATTCCCATTATCATTGACAGATAAACGTATCGTAGGGTCTGGCGGTAATAAGCCATCGTTAATCGTTAATGTCATTGATGATGATGCGTTGTTTCCTGCAAGTAACGCATTTAATTGTGAGAGAGTGCCTTTTAAATAAACAAAACCCGGTTGTGGGTTAGTAATTATTTGCGCAAAATCAGAAGCCTCATTCAAGTAAATCACACCAGAATTACCAACATTGACATTAAACGTACTTATGTTTGCAATGTTTGCATTAGGGTTTAAACTTGCCGTCATCACGCCATCACCCACGTCAACATCACTGATGCTAAACATACCTGCGAGATTGTAGGGCATATTTACAACGGCGTGTGCAGTGAGTTGGTTTACGGTAACGATTGGTGCATCGTTGATTTGGGTGACGTTAATCGCAATACTATCGGAATCACTTAACAATCCATCGCTGGTTGTCATCGTTAATGAATCACTGCCGCTGAAATTGCTGGCGGGGGTGTATTTCACCGCGTTTGTGGCAGATAACAAGGCGTTAATATCACTTAACGCGCCACTCAACTGAACAGTCGAAGCGTTGTTGCCTGAGATAGTAACACCTGTAGATGAGGCTATCGTCATAAAGCCATGACCTACAGCCAATGTTACCGTCATTGTGCTTGATCCCGCATCCGCATCCGCAATTTGCAAACCTGTGATGATTTTTGCTGTGTCTTCGTCTGTGGTTTGGGGGTTGTTGGGGAGGGTGTTTGTTGGGGCTTGGTTTGGAACTATCGCAGGATCCGCAAAGTCAATCACTACATCTGATTTGGTCGCGTTAGTCACTGCAGCAGCAGAACCCCCTGTAAAGGCTGAATCGCCTAAAGTGATTGTGAGGTTACTAATATCATTGGCGTTAGCATGAGCTGTTGCATTACCTGTAAATGTTACGGTCGCAACAGTCGGGCTGGTTTTAGTCACAACAGGAGTTAAGCCCGCTGGGGTGTTGGTAACAACTGCACCGGCTAATACTTGTTCATTTGTGCCAGTATAGGTGTCGTTTGCTAAGGTCAACGTTATACTGCCTGTAATTGAACCATCATTGGCTTGTGCTTCAGCAAACGTTGTTGCACTGTCTGTAATCGTTGGCTCAACTTGTAAGGTCGTCGCTGCTGACGCTACTGTTTCAAGCGTACT
>ERZ1034361.703-NODE-703-length-20167-cov-2.561424_pt1 | contig 20167 bp, 12 predicted proteins | sample MGYA00520617_ERZ1034361 | MGnify/ENA primary metagenome ERZ1034361 (study PRJEB33736, sample SAMEA104284507) | Azolla filiculoides | biome: Urban; feature: Water surface; material: Ditch water | place: Netherlands | collected 2015-10-28 | depth 0-0.1 m ...
CATCAACAGCAACAGTATCATCAGTAGGAACTTATGTTTTCAGATGGACGGTGACGAATACTTGCGGAACAACTACAGCAGACATTACCGTAACTTATTTAGATGCAAATTTCCACAGAGATTACACCTTGTTCTATGAAGATTTTGATGCTACAGATGGAGGATGGACAAATACCACTAACACCAATGGATCTTGGCTACGAACTGATTCATTTCCTAGTGTAGCCGAAATTGGTGAAAATTCGTTTTGGAGAACAAACAATTTTAATGATTATGCAAACAATGCAGTTATAGAAATAACCAGTCCTGCTTATGATTTTACAGGTTATGAGGATATGCTTTTCAATATAGATGTACGTTATGACACTGAATCAAATAGAGACGGAATGCGCATTTTGTATTCTATAAACAATGGTGCATTCGTTCAATTAGGTGCCAGTGGAAGTGGCATAAACTGGTATAATTCTACATCTGTAAATGCATTAGGAAGTAATGGATGGAGTGATAACAATGCTACTGCTGCCCTAGCATTTACTCCAATTGGAGTAGGTCCTAATAGGTTTATAAGAGCTACGACTCAATTGGCCGATGCCACTTTTAGAAATCAATCGAATGTGCGTTTTAAAGTTGAATTTAGATCAGATAGCAATACAACAGACAACGGAGTAGCTTTTGATAACGTAGCCGTAGAGGGAGACCCTATCGTAGCATTAACCTCATCCCCAATTGCTCCTGCAAAAGTAAACCAGAATCTAAGGCTTTGGTTTAAAAGTAATGCAGGAATAACAGCATCAGACGGAACCGCATTAACAGCATGGGAAGATCAGGCCTATGACGTCACAAGAACAGATTTAGTCAATAAAGAAAGTGTAAAAGCATTAACGTCAGATGCTCCAACTTTTCGGGATAATACTTCTAGAAATATAAACTTTAATCCCGTAGTTGATTTTAACGCAGCAAACAAGGACTACATGAATGGCAAAGGAGGATTATACTCGCAGGATTATTTTGTAGTAGTATATCCTGATGATATTGTAAATTCTGACATGGGAGTTAATGGTAGACAAATTCCCTTGGGAGGAAAAAGTGACGACAGTAATTTTCACGAAGATCCAACTGGGTTAGGATTAGGAAACACAACTGCTCGCTACACACCTGACGAAGTTATTGCACATAATATTGGGGCTTATGCACCAGGAACTGGATCTCCTGCGCCAGGGGTAGATTCTTACGGTAGAGCATTTAGCTCAACATCAGTAACCTACAACGAACCACTTATCATAAACGTAAAAACAAATGCAAGCGGTACTCAAACAGAAATTTACAAGAATGGTATAAAAATAGACAATACCGCAGGTAGAACAGGTACTAATGGAGACCAACAACTTTTAAATTTTTATGAGTATAAAAATCTTCCTTTCTATTTAGGAACAGGACGAAGTGGAATTAGCGGTAGAGCCTACTCTGCATTAAATGGAAGACTTTCGGAAGTAGTAGCTTATACATCACCAAACAGTGCCTTAAACCAACAAAAAATACAAAGTTATTTAGGGTTAAAATATGGAATAACGCTACATGCAATAGGAAGTAGCAATGCAACTAGTATAAGTACTACAACTAGATTAAACGATGTAGACTACATAAATTCTGCAGGAAATATTATTTGGAATACAGTAGCGAATACAGGTTTTAATTATGACATAACAGGAATCGGTAGAGACGATGATTCACAATTATACCAGAAACAATCTAAAACAGTAAATATTATTGATGATATAACCATTGGTTTAACAGACATATTAGCGACTAATAAATTGAATACAAATACCTGTGACGATAAAAATTTCTTAGTTTGGGGAAATAATAATGGTACTCTTGCCGCACAGCCTGCAGTTATAGTAAACATAAGTTCCGGAATAACTTCGCCAAGCACATTGGTAAGTGATGTAAGTTTTATATCCGTAGGACGAACTTGGAAAGTAGTGGAAACAGGTGGAAACATACCTACAACAAAGGTATCAATCCCTACCACTATGCTATCTGCAACACTGACACCCCCGGGAGATTACTTAATGTTTATATCAAACACCCCTAATTTCGATCCTACTGCGGAATACCGCGTAATGAAAGCAAACGGAGCCAATCTGGAAACGACCTATGATTTTGACGGTACAAAATACATCACTTTTGGTTTTGCACCAGAAAAAACGTTTGTTCGTTGCATCAAATTTGATGGTACAGATGATTATCTGGATGCCGGTAAAGTATTAAATTTAAATACTGCCTTTACGGTTTCGGCTTGGGTAAATAGAAATAGCACTAATAAAACTATACTTTCAAAAAGAAACAGTACTTTTTCAGAAGGTTACGATTTAAGCATTAATAGTTTCGGAAGAGCAGAGATGAGCTGGATGGTTGGATCAACAAAACATACCATTACCTCAAACACTGTTATCCCATCCGGAATATGGCATCATATAGGTGTAATCTATGATGGAACAACTGCAAAAATGTATATAGATGGTGTAACAACTGTAAGTGCTAGCATGCCTAATGTACCTTCAACAACCCAATCATTCTTGATTGCTGCTGCAGATGGAGTGACTCCAACCTCTTTATTTAATGGTTCAATAGATGAAGTTCGAGTATGGGATGTAGCACTAAGCGAAGCCCAATTCCGTTATGTAATAAATCAGGAAATTCAAAAAAATGGTACTCTGACAAACGGAAGCATTATTCCTGGTACCATCACATTAAATGATATTAGCAGTATACAATGGAATAAACTAAGTGCTTATTACCCTATGTCAACCTATACATATACAAACGCAAAAGACATTTCAGATAATAACTTTACAGCAGCCCTAAGAAACTTAACAACAGTAGACCGACAAACAGCTCCACTACCGTATGAATCAGCAGCTGATGGATTATGGCAAACCGTAACATCATGGACGAATAATACCGTACAAGATTTACCTTATAGTACATCTATTGAAGATGCAAGTAAAACCATTGACTGGAATATTGTAAAAACAACTCACAATATTACTAGTCAAGGAGATAAAACCGTATTAGGACTTTACGTAGGAGTTGTAACAGGAAGCAAACTTACCGCTACAACTACATCAGGGTCACAAACTGATGGGTCCAAAATTGAAGTAACCCATTATTTGAAACTAGACGGAACAATTGATTTGATAGGAAGATCACAATTAGTTCAAACAGAAGGAAGTGATTTAGATAATTCAAGTGCAGGATCTATCAAAAGAGACCAACAAGGTCAAGCCAACAAGTTTAATTATAACTATTGGAGTTCGCCTGTAGGCCCTATAAACAATGCGTCAAACAATAATCCATATACCGTGGATAGTATTTTAAGAGATGGAACAAATCCTGCAAGCCCAGGACCTATAACTTGGATTGGCGGATACGATGGTGCATTAAGCCCGTTTAGCTTAGCCCGCTATTGGATTTATAAATTTGATAATTTAGGAAACGCATATGCCAACTGGACTGCAATTAACGAAACAGGATCTTTAGATCCTGGAAAAGGATTCACACTTAAAGGAGCAGGAGTTTCCGGGACACAAAATTTAACTTTCATAGGAAAACCTAATAACGGAACAATAAGCAATACGGTTGGATCAAAACAATTATTATTAACCGGAAATCCATACGCTTCCGCTATTGATGCAATACAATTCATCAATGACAATAGTACCTCAATTACTGGAACATTATATTTCTGGGAACATTACCAAACCAATAATTCCCATAATTTAGCAGAATACCAAGGTGGTTACGCCGTTAAAAATCTTTCCGCAAGTGTTGCTCCAAGTTCTGTTGGCGTTCTGTCCATTAGTGGTAATGGGTCATCACTCAAAAATGCGCCAAACCAATACATACCAGTAGGACAAGGTTTTTTTGTAGTAGGTAAAGATAATGGTGTTGGTGTCCAAAGTTCTGTTACTTTCAGAAATAGTCAAAGAGCTTTTGTTAAAGAGGATAATCCAACTGGCTCTCAAAGCCTATACCGCATACCGGCAAAACCAAAAGAATCAGCACACTGGACCAGTAGCAGCGAAGAATCTGTTGAAAAAGATGCTTATAAAAGAATCCGTTTAGGCTTCAATAATTACAATCAAATCTTTCACAGACAAGTAGTATTAGCTTTTATGGAAGATAAAGCGGATAGTGAATTTAATGATGGATACGATGCCAAAAACATTGATAATGTAGTCAATGATATGTATTTGGTTAACGGAACCAATAAATTGATTATTGAAGGAGAAGGATATTTCAACAAAGAAGCCTCCTATCCTATTGGTGTAAAAAACAATACAGAAGGAACCGTAAGTTTTATAATCGATGGTTTAGAAAACTTTGATGACAATCAAGTAGTTTTCCTTTATGATGACGAAACCAAAACATATCATGACATTCGTACAGAAGCTTATGAAGTAGCACTCCCAATAGGAGAAAACAAAACCCGTTTCTCTCTTCGTTTTACGGATAAAACTTTAGGTATTGGAGAAGAGGTAATTTCCTCCCATGCTATTAAAGTTTTTTATGCTCAAAACTCGAAAGTGCTAACTATCAACAATACCATTTTAGATGTACCTGTCGAAAAAGTAACTTTGTACAATATTATTGGTCAGTCAACTGGTACTTGGAAAGTAGAAAATCAAGACCAACAAAACATTCAACTACCCATAAAAGGAGTTAGTGCCGGTGTTTATATTGCTAAAATAAAAACGTCAAATGGTGTTGTGAATAAAAAAATTATCATACCATAACTTACACCAAAATTCTAATCCGATAAAAAAAACGTCTCAAAACTATTTGAGACGTTTTTTTTATGAATAATTCCTATCAAAAACAGGAATAAACAACATTTAAAACCCTAATTAACAAAACACTACGAACAAACACATTCAAGTCAAGAATCAAAAAAGCTTGATTACTATTTAAAAAATGTAATACTTTACTTATTTTTTATTCTAAAATACGTGTTTTTAATCTGATTAATTTGCTTTTTATCCGATTTTATAATTTAAATCCATAAATTTGTATCGTAATAAGTCCATTTTAAACACGAAGCGTATGAATAAAAAATACCTTTTCTTTAAATATCAGATTACCATTAATTCTCAAAGCCCCCACTTTAAGAATAATCTGAAAAGACACAAAATGCCAACACACTTTTAGTCCGAAAGTAATAAAAGCATTAAAATCCCATTTTTTAGTATTTAAAATTGTATTGCTCTTTTTAAAAGTGCAATATCCGTTTTATTTATTATTTGCTTAATATAACTTTCACAACTGATTATTCATTTTTATTCATTGCTTTAATCCCCCGAAAAAATGAAAAAAACTACTTTATATTTTCCCAAAATAATTGGTACAGCAATACTCTTGTTCATTAGTTTTTTAAGTTATGGGCAAACACAAACTTTTACAGCCTCAGGCACAAGTACGTTTACTGTTCCGTCCGGAATTACCACACTGCAAGTAGAAGCTTGGGGGGGTGGCGGAAAAGGAGGAACCAGAACTAGCAATGGAGAATCTGGTGGCGGTGGCGGTGGTGCATACGCAAAAAAAACAGTTCCTGTTACAGCAGGAACAACATATAATGTACAGGTAGGAACCGGAAGTAGTTCTACTTCAGCTGGTGGCGATTCTTGGTTCATCGATAACAGCACAATTTTGGCGAAAGGAGGAAATAGTGTTGCGAACAACAGTACAACTGGTGTAATAGGAGGATCAGCTACAGCCTCAATCGAAACAGTTAAATTAGCAGGAGGAAAAGGAGCCGATGGAACTACAAATAAATACGGTGGAGGTGGTGGGTCTTCGGCCGGTATTTTACTAAATGGAACAGATGCCACAAATGCTTCAGGCGCAATAGCTCCAACAGGCGGTGGTAAAGGCGGTAATGCAAGATCCGTAGATACGGGAAGCGGAACAGTGGGAAGTGCTCCCGGTGGAGGTGGCGGAGGTGCTTACAGAATTGGTTCCGGAACGTCATCCGGTGGTAATGGGGCTAATGGTCAGGTAAAATTAACTTGGGGACCGCAAGAAATTAACGTACAAGGAAATAATAGTACTATTGCAAATGGAGACAATACTCCATCAAGTGCAGACGGAACAGACTTTGGATCAGTTGATGCCAGTTTGGGAACAATCACAAAAACGTTTACAATCCAAAATATTGGTTCCAGTAACTTAATCCTCAGCACCATCAGTATAAATAGTACGGAATTTTCAATCACGGCAGAACCAACTTATCCTGCAACAATAACAGGTGCAAGTAGCACTACTTTTTCAATAACTTTTAACCCTACAATTTCAGGACCCAAAACCGCAACTATCTCTATCGGAAATAACGATATTGATGAACTGTTATATACTTTTACAATAACGGGATCCGGAACCCAAACCTTTTATGATAGTGATGGCGACTTAGTGTTTGACAACATTGATATAGATGACGACAACGATGGTATCAAGGATGAAACGGAAGAATTAAATTGTGAATCAGCGAGTGCGAACAGAGTCAATTACAAATTCTTGAACGAAACATTTGGAACCGGAAACAGAACTACTATAAATACCACATATGACGCCTACTCTAGTTATTGCTATGAAGATGGAACAGGAGGAACCAATACTCCAGACTGTCCCGATTTAAGTACTACCGATTTAAATGATGGAAAATATACTGTAGGATCAAGCGCGCAAATTGCAACTTGGGCACCAAGCTATTGGTACCTAGGAAAAGATCATACCACACCTACTGACCCTAACGGAAGAATGGCGCTTTTTAATGCTTCATATACCCCAGGAATTTTCTACACTGCATTAATAACAGGTTCGTTGCCAAATGTTCCGATTACGTATAGTTTTTGGGTAATAAACTTAGATAGAACAGATGCTCCAGGAATCGCAACCCGATTAAGACCCAATATCAAAGTAGAATTTAGAGACCTCAACGACAACTTATTGGCCACCATAACAACTAACTCCATTACAGCGGATGGAAACTGGCACCAATTTACCTCATCAACATTATCCTTTAATGTAAGTGCATTCAAAGTTATTTTCATCAATAACGAAACAGGAGGAACTGGTAATGATTTAGCCATTGATGACATTCAAATCACACAAACTTTATGCGATTTAGACTATGATGGTGTTGCTGATTTATTTGACTTGGATGCGGACAATGATGGTATAGAAGACGTCATCGAAGTAGGTTTAGGAAATTTAAGCAACGGAAAAGGGAAAATTAGTACCGCTTGGGCAGACGCTAACAGCAATGGTTTACACGATAGTGCAGAAGCAACCGCTGCCGTTGCTGCTATAGATTCTGATGGAGATGGCGTACCAAATTACATTGATTTAGATAGTGATAATGATACACTTTTTGATGTGGATGAATCAGGTGCGGGAAATACCAATGCGCCAACAGGCTATATCAATGGCGATGGAGATAGCACAGGTGACGGAAGAGGTGACGGATTAGAATCGGAAGCTTTCAGAAGCAAAGATACCAATGGAGATGGCATCATAGAAGGCTACGGTGACGGAATACTGGATCTTTATGATTACGGAATAGTTTCCGGAGCCACCACATCAATTACTCCAACCAATTTTCAAATTGCTTATGGAAATTTAGACCAAGGAACTGCAACCGCACCTTACCTAAATTACGTTTTAGACACAGACGGTGATACAATACCTGATTATCTGGATGTAAAATCCGATGGAGTAACTTTTGACATTTCAAAAACATTGTTTGCCAATTTAGACACTGATGCTGACGGAATCATTGGAGCTACTGGATACAAAACAGACATCGACAAAGATGGAATATTAGATTCTTTTGATACCAATACCGCTTATTTTGGTTCTCCGAGAGACTTAAACAGAAAATTATACCTTGATTTTGACGGAAGGAATGACTACGGCCAAAGCACCGCAATACTTGGAGGATTAGCCAGTGCAACCCTCATGGCATGGATAAATTTAAATGCAACATTTGCGGCTGAAGGTGTGGTTATTGGACAAGATAAATTTCAATTGCGAATTACAGCTGCCAAAAAACTCGAAGCAGAAGTAAATGGAACCACTGTTACATTCGGAACAGCCTTAAGCAGTTCTAGATGGTATCATGTTGGGGTAGTTTACAACGGTAATACTATACAATTATTTTTGAACGGAGCTGTGGTGGCATCCCAAGCAAAAACAGGAACTATTGCTGTGGACGCATCGCTGCTATCCATTGGAAAAGACCCGTTAACCAGCACTAAATATTTTAAAGGAAAAATAGATGAAGTACGCGTTTTCAATGTTGGACTAACCGACTCTCAATTCCAGCGTATCGTATATCAGGAAATTAATGAAAACAACGCACAATTAAGAGGAGCAATAATTCCTAAAGATGTTGCAAAAGCAACCGAAACTGCCATACCATTTGCAAATATGGTCCGTTGCTACAGAATGGATGCTTACAAAGATGACATCATTGATGATTTGAGCACCGCTACTATTGATCTAACGGGAACAAAAATAGTCAATCATAAAAATATATATGTTCAAGAAGCACCAATGCCTTTTTTGACAGAACGAGACGGTGATTTTGCAACAGCAGTCAATAGCCCTACAAAAGAAATTATAGGACAGGATATAATGGATCAAGATTGGTCCATTGTAAAAGTGCAACATGACATTACCGAAACAGCAAACAATATTGATTTAGGAATGTTGGTAGACGCGGGTAAAAACATCATCATCAATAATGATAACAAATTACAAAATGATTGGTATTTAAAATTAGACGGAAAAATAGATTTAGTGGGACAATCTCAATTGGTACAAACCACAAACAGCGATTTAGATGCAGCAAGCTCCGGTTCTATAGAAAGAGACCAACAAGGACAATCCAACAAATACAATTACAACTATTGGAGTTCCCCAGTGAATCCTGTGAACACCACCGATAACAATACAAATTATACCGTTGCCGATGTAATGAAAGACGGAACTACAACTACACCTCAAAACATTACTTGGGTGTCAGGATATGACGGATCATTAACGGCTCCGATAAGTTTAGCCAACTATTGGATATTTAAATTTGAAAATAATTTAAGTCTTTATGCCAATTGGATTCAAGTAGGACAAAGCGGTGCTCTACGAGTTGGACAGGGATATACTTTAAAAGGATGCGGTGTTTCAGGAACACAAAACTATACCTTTACAGGAAAACCAAATAACGGAACGATAACTTCCAATACGGTTTCTGCAGGCCAATTGTTGCTCGTAGGAAATCCTTATCCGTCAGCATTAGATGGGTATACTTTCATCGAAGACAACCTGAATACTATAAACACAACGCAACAAAACGGTCTAAACGGAAGCTTATATTTTTGGGAACATTCCTCCGACAACAACACTCATATTTTGGTTGATTATAAAGGAGGTTATGCCGTTCTAAATTTATCTGGCGGTGTAGCACCTGTTGTACCAGCTGGAATTAGCGGTGTAGGTTTAAGTGCAAAAATCCCAAAACAATACATTCCTGTAGGACAAGGATTCTTTGTCTACGGAAAAACAGGTGGCGGAGGTCCCGTAATTTTTAACAACGGACAACGTAGTTTTCAAAAAGAAAGTGATCTTCCAGCTTCGGTCAGCAACACGCTTTTTAAAACAAATACAACCGGTAAAAAAGCAAAAGTAGTAGTCACTAATGCAAATGACCCGGTAAAAAAAGACACTAACAAAAAAATTCGTTTAGGATTTAATTCCAGTAATAATTACCACCGTCAGGTATTGTTGGCCTTCATGGGAGAAAAAGCAACCAGCGGAATCGATTATGGATATGATGCCCGTAGAATGGATAATTATCCTAATGATATGTATTTAATAAATGGAAACGAAAAATTAGTAATAGAAGGAGAATCTGTTTTCAATAAAAAATCAAGCTATCCTATTGGAGTAAAAACAGCTACAGCCGGAGTTGTTGAGTTCAAATTAGATTCGTTAGAAAATTTCAATAAAGAACAACCAATATATATTTATGATGATGTAACTAAAACGTACAACGACATTCGTGAAAAAGGGTATAAAGTAACACTTCCGCAAGGAGAAAATAAAACCCGATTTGCACTTCGATTTAATGCCAAAACAAAAAATAATACCAATGGCAATAACGGTAATTTTGAAAATGAAGAGGACGAAAAAAATAATTCAGATGCCAATCGTGCTGTAGAACAAACCGTAACTGATAATCAAAATAACGATTATGACATTACGATTACACATCTTCAAGAAAGCAATATGCTGATCATCAACAATACAAAACCAGATGTTACAGTAGAAAAAGTAACACTGTACAACAGCCTTGGTCAATCTGTAAATAGTTGGGAAGTTGGGCAACAAACACAACAAAACATTCAAATTCCAATTAGCAGTATTGGCACAGGAATATACATTGCCCAAATTAAAACAACAACTGGAATAATCAGTAAAAAAATCATACTGAAATAGCTGTTTGAAACAGTAAACAGCGCTTTAAGTGAATTTTAATTTAACTTTAAATAAGTATTTGTTTTTTATTTTTATATTTGACAGATAGTTCATTATCCTAAAAAAACAATAAAATGAAAAAAATAATTACCCTTCTAGCACTTGTTTTATTCACAATAAATATAAATGCCCAAGAAGCAAAAACAAGCACTACCGAAAAAGCTAAAAAAGAGAAATGTTGCTCCAAAAAAGAAACTAAGAAAATGAGCGCTGAAGAAATCGAAAAATGTCAGGCTAAATGTAAAGCTGAAGGGAAAAAATGTGAACAGAACACCAAAGCATCAGGAAAAAAGTGTTCTGCTAAAAAATAATACGTTATAAATTTTAATAAAAAATGCCTCTGAATTCAGAGGCATTTTTGTTGGTACAAAACCGATATTTATTTTACTCTGACGCTCCATTCAAAATCCATTTCGGATACTTGTATGCCTTTTTCATCGGTTCCAATAGATTTCATCCAGAAGGTCTGCCCTTCCCCATTCGCAATAGTTTTCTGAATGGCTTCCTCGATTAAATGCCCATCTTTACAAACAAATGTGATACGCCCGGTAGCTTTTTTAGTAAAATTTCCTTTATTATTAGCGACCAACATCGAAATTTTTCTGCCGCTTTTTTGAATTTGATACATCACCAAAGCTCCGGTAGAAAGTTCTGCAGCCATTGCTTGTACTGCAAAATACATGGAGTTAAATGGATTTTGATTAATCCAACGGTGCTTCACCGATACTACACATTCCGTTTCATTAATTGCTTTGACACGAACACCACAAATAAAAGCCGAAGGCAATTTGAACAATAAAAATTGATTGAGTTTAGAGGCTGTAATTTTCATTAAAATGGATTTTATGGTAAAAATAGTTAAAAATTAGCCTGCTCGTTTTAATACTTTAATTATTTCGAAAAACAACAACAAACACAAGGCTTTAGAACGTAATACTGATAATAAACCGTCACTTTTCATATTTTAAATTTGTTAATATTTTGTTAACATTTACTACTATGCGAAACAAGATACTGTCTTTTAGATATATATTTGCATAAGAAATTACTATATACTTTTAATCATGGAAACATCTACCGAAAGAAACACTGCCACATTTACTCATTTGAGTGCCTTGAGCCAATATATAATTCCGTTTGGAAATTATATATTCCCAATACTTATTTGGACTTCCGGTAAGGACAAATCAGAATTTGTAAATCACCACGGAAAAGAAACACTAAATTTTCAATTGAGTCTGTTGCTGTATTCTTTGGTATTGGCGATAATCGCAATTCCAATTTTAGTATTCACCATATTCAAAAATATTCCGTTCCAAAAGTTGATACATCACCATGATTTTGTTTTTAATGATTTCACTTTTGGAGACAATATCGGAATCATTACAATAGGACTGGTTTGCGTTTTTATCTTCTTCGGATTGAAAATAGCAGAATTTTTTCTCATCATAAATGCTTCCATAAAAGCCTCAAACGGAGAAAAATACAAGTACCCGCTGACCATACCTTTTATCAAATAAAAGCCAAATAGTAATCACAAATCATCAATCAAAAAATGAATAGTTTAATCATCAAAAAAATCAAAAATCAGCATTATGAACATTGAAAACACAAAAGCACAGATGCGTAAAGGTGTTCTCGAGTTTTGCATCTTATCCGTTCTAAAAGAGAAAGATGCGTACACTTCAGAAATATTAGACACTTTGAAAAACGCAAAATTATTAGTCGTGGAAGGAACGATTTATCCGCTGCTTACCCGACTTAAAAATGACGGATTACTGAACTACCGTTGGGAAGAATCAACATCAGGACCACCACGAAAATATTACGGCCTGACCGAAATTGGACAAACTTTTTTAAATGAACTCAATGGCACTTGGACCGAATTATCTGATGCCGTAAACCTAATCACCAACCAAAAATAATAGTCATGAACAAAACTGTAAATATAAACCTAGGTGGAATGTTCTTTCATATCGATGAAGATGCATACCAAAAATTAACACGATATTTTGATGCCATTAAACGCTCTTTATCGAATTCATCCGGACATGATGAAATCATAAAAGATATCGAAATGCGTGTTTCGGAATTATTGACCGACAAACAAAAAAGCGACAAACATGTCATTGGTTTAAAAGATGTGGATGAAGTGATTGCGGTAATGGGACAACCGGAAGATTACATTATTGAAGATGAATTGAAAGAAGCTCAAACCAATAACAACGCTTCAAACAGAAGGTCTAAAAAACTGTATCGCGATAAAGAAAAAGGAATGATTGGCGGTGTTGCGTCAGGATTGGGTCACTACTTTGGAATTGATGCCGTTTGGATTCGAATTGTATTGATTCTATTAGTTTTCGCTGGATTCGGAACTGGCATCCTAGCCTATATCATCCTTTGGGTGGTCACTCCAGAGGCAATTACCACATCCGAAAAACTGGAAATGACTGGTGAACCAGTTAATATTTCGAATATCGAAAAAAAAGTAAGAGAAGAATTTGAAAGCGTTTCCGGAAAACTAAAAAATGTAGATTATGATAAATATGGCAACCAAATAAAAACGGGCGCCAGCAAATTAGGAAACTCATTTGGTGATTTTATCATGAGTGTTTTTAAGGTTTTTGCAAAATTTTTAGGAATCATTTTAATCATAAGTGGTTTTGCGGTGCTAATTTCTTTATTCATTGCCGTATTCACTTTAGGTTCTTCCTCTTTTATTGATGTGCCATGGCAAGGTTTCATTGAAGCCGGAAATTTCACCGATTACCCAATTTGGTCGTTTGGTTTACTGATGTTTTTTGCAGTAGGAATCCCGTTCTTTTTCTTAATACTGTTAGGTTTTAAATTATTGACACCCAACTTAAAATCAATAGGGAACATTGCAAAATATACGTTGTTAGCCATTTGGTTAATCGCAATTGCTATACTAATTTCTATTGGCGTAAAGCAAGCTTCTGAAATAGCTTATGATGGAAAAACAGTTCAAAAACAAACCATTAATTTAATGCCAAATGATACTTTGTATGTAAAATTCAAATACAATGAATACTACACTGATGACATTAATGACAGAGATGAATTCAAATTTGTACAAGACTCTGCTAGCCATGATTTGATTTATTCTAACAATGTAAGTTTAAGAATTCTTCATACAGATGAAAAGTTACCGTACATTCAAATCGAAAAAACAGCAAAAGGAAAATCATTTCAAGATGCCAAACAAAGAGCTGAAAAAATAAATTACGGAATTAAAATTGAAGGAAATCATTTAATTTTAGACAATTATATTCTAACAGAAGTTAGTAATAAATTTCGCGGTCAGGAGATAGAACTCTCTTTATATTTACCGGAAGGAACTTTGCTGAAACCAGATGCTTCTGTTGAAAATTACGACCGTTCTGATGATGAATTTTTCAATATGCATTACAGCTCAGACAATTATATTTATAAAGTGGAAAGCTCTCAAATTAAATGTTTGAATTGCCCGGCTGATGAAAATGAATATAATGATGTTGAAATAAATGAGACAGACAATGATAGCACACAAACCTCTGTTACCATCAACGAAGAAGGGGTTTCTGTAAAAAATGACACCATCATTAACTCAAAAAATAATATTAAAGAATTAAAGATTAACAAAGACGGTATTATTATTAAAACCAACTAGTCATGATCAAGCTAATCACATTACTCACAAAATTGATTATTGTTGCCTTAACTGCATTATTTTTTGCCTCTTGCAACAACATTATTGGTCATAAATCAATTGAAGGAAGCGGAAATGTAACTACCGAAAAAAGAATTGTTCAAGGCGATTTTAAAAGTGTAGAAGTCAGCAACGCTATAGATGTCGTGATAGAACAATCGGATAAAACCGAAATTATTGTCGAAGCCGATGATAATTTACAAAAAGGAATCACAACAAAGGTAGAGAACGGAAAACTGATTATTGCCTGCGATTACAATTCTTTCACAGATGTTGCTTCGAAAAAAGTAACTGTAAAAATGCCAATTATAGAGGATTTAGAAACTTCGAGTGCAGCATCAATTACAAGTGTAGGAACTTTAAAAGGAGAAAATATCCGTTTACATTCCTCTAGCGCCTCGAATATAAATGCAACCGTCGAAGCAGATTCCATAAATTGTGATTCCAGCAGCGGAAGCAGTATGAATATCAAAGGTCTGACTTTGCAACTAAAAATAAGTGCTTCCAGCGGCAGTACTATTGAAGCGAATGATTTATTAGCGAACGAAATAAATGCAGACGCATCGAGCGGAGGAACAATAAAAGTGCATCCTATCGTAAGTCTGAATGCGGAGGCCTCAAGCGGAGGTGCTGTTAACTATAATTCAGTTCCAAAATCAATTCAAAAGAATACAAATTCAGGCGGAAGCATCAATCAGCAATAAGAATTTTTCTGCTAAAATTATAAAGAAAATCATCCATCAAAAGTGGATGATTTTTTTATATTTGTAAACATCCTAATCCAAATGAAAATGAAAAAATACACTACCATACTCCTACTCGTTTTAGTGACTACTATAGCTTTGGCACAAAAAAAAGAAAAAGTAAAGGGATCAAAAACGGTAACAACAGAACTTAAGGAAGTAGAGCGTTTTAATGCTTTGGAAGTAGCCGATAACCTGGAAGTTTCGTTGGAAAGAGGAGAAAAAAATGAACTAAAAATTGAAGCCGATGACAATCTTCACGAAATCATTTCAGTTGATGTAAGAGACAATATTTTGCGCATATTTACGTCAAAAGAAGCGGTAAATTATAAAAAGCTAATGGTAAGAATCACTTATACAAAAGATTTTAATAGTGTGACTGCAAAAGACAACACGGTTATCAATGCTATACAAGAGCTTCAATTGAACGACATTACATTCAAAACACAGAATTACTCACAGCTCTATTTGAATGTCAATGCTAAAAATTTTATTTTACAATCTGATGACAAATCAAAAATAGAACTTAATTTAAAATCTGAAAATGCGACTATTGAATTGAGTAAAAATGCTACGCTGAAAGCATTAATCAACAGCGTAGATTTGAAATGTGATGTATATGAAAAGGCAAATGCAGCTCTTGAAGGTGACGTTACAAATGCAGTGATACGCATGGACAATAATTCGGTTTTAACAGGAAATAAACTGACCGTAAAAAATATGGATTTAACTACCGAAAGTTATAGCAATTGCAACATTTTTGCAGAAACAACGATTAGTATTGACGCCAAAGAGAAATCGGAAATCCAACTTTTAGGAAATCCAAAAATAGAAATAAGACAATTTGCTGACGAAGCCAAACTGCTCAAAAAATTAAAATAGAAAACAGCTTATAAAAAGAAAAAGTCCCGATTATAAAATAATCAGGACTTTTTTTATACCATACTTTTCGCTGTCGATTATTCTTTTGCAGCCAAATAACGTTCCGCATCAAGAGCAGCCATACACCCTGTTCCTGCGGCAGTAATGGCTTGACGATATACATGATCCGCAGCATCTCCGGCAACAAAAACACCGGCAACATTGGTTTTTGAAGTCCCCGGCGTATTAATAATGTATCCGGTTTCATCTAATGTCAGGTACTCTTTAAAAATATCGGTATTAGGTTTGTGACCAATCGCAACAAAGAATCCTGTTGCCTCAATATCAAAAATTTCGCCTGTAGTTTTATTTTTTGCTTTCACAGCGGTAACTACTTGTTCGTCCCCTAATACTTCTACAGTATCGTGATTCATAAGTATGGTAATATTTTCCGTTTTGCGAACGCGTTCTTCCATGATTTTTGAAGCTCTGAATTTCTCGCTACGTACTAACATGGTTACTTTTTTACAAAGTTTAGACAAATAATGCGCTTCTTCACAAGCAGAATCTCCAGCCACAACGAATACTACTTCTTGGTTTCTGTAGAAAAACCCGTCACAAACTGCACAAGCAGAAACTCCACCGCCCATTTTTAGATAATGTTGTTCGGATGGCAATCCTAAATATTTAGCCGAAGCACCTGTTGAAATAATTACTGTTTCACAATGCAATTCGATGCTGTCGTTAATCCAAACTTTATGAATATCACCTGAAAAATCAACCTTTGTAGCCCAACCATCACGAACATCAGCACCAAAACGCTGCGCTTGAGCTTGCAATTGCACCATCATTTCAGGTCCTGTAACACCATCAACATAACCCGGGAAATTTTCTACTTCATTTGTAGTGGTCAATTGACCTCCAGGCTGCATTCCTTGGTATAAAATGGGATTCATATTTGCTCTGGCGGCATAAATTGCTGCAGTATAACCTGCTGGACCAGAACCTATAATTAGACATTTAATTTTTTCGATTGTATCAGACATAGTAAAGGTGTTTTTTATATTTTAAACAGTACAAAAATAAGGCATAATTAGTAGAATACAGAAACCTAATAATCAGTTTTTGTTATTATGCAATAAAAAAATCCCTCCTGAATACACAGAAAGGATTTTGTCGGGGTGGCAGGATTCGAACCTGCGGCCTCCTGCTCCCAAAGCAGGCGCGATAACCGAGCTACGCTACACCCCGAAAGCGGGTGCAAATATAGAACTATTTTTTGCTTTTGCAAAATAATTTCAGAAATAAGAACTAATTTTTAATGAGTAAAAGTAAGCACATAAAATAAGGTTCTAATAGGCCTAAATAAAAACCGCTACCTTTTATATTAAACTAACAACGGTATATTGATATTTGTTTCTGATTTAGGGATTATTGTAACCAAAATTCAAGTTGTTAATGTTGCAAATGACCTAGCCCAAATGGAAGTGGAAAGCTTCGCCGCTGGAGTTCCTGTTTTTTCTGGACAGAAAAGAGCGACCAAAGGAAGCTCCTTTTATGGCATTGAAAAAAAGGAACTCCAGCAAGAACTTGTAACGCACAGTTGGAACAGCTCCTGAAAAAAGAGTCTTACTTTTTTAAAACACAAATCGTTCAAATGGCAAGGAATCAGACTTTAACAAATGTTAACAAAATAGATTTTCAAAAACGATAATTAATTGTATTTTTACGGTTCAAAATTTAGAAAAATAAATGGGCAAAATCATCGCGATTGCTAATCAAAAAGGAGGGGTTGGAAAGACTACAACATCAGTAAATCTGGCCGCTTCATTGGGTGTTTTAGAAAAAAAAGTGTTACTTATAGATGCTGATCCTCAAGCCAATGCCACATCAGGCCTGGGTATTGATGTTGAAACTATCGAAATAGGAACCTACCAAATTTTAGAACACAGCCATACTCCAAAAGAAGCTATTATAAAATGTACTGCTCCAAACGTGGATGTAATTCCGTCGCATATCGACTTGGTTGCGATAGAAATTGAATTAGTCGACAAAGAAAACAGGGAGTACATGCTCAAAAAAGCATTGGAAAGCATCAAAGACGATTACGATTATATTATCATAGATTGCGCACCTTCACTGGGATTGTTGACTTTGAACGCACTGACAGCCGCTGATTCTGTAATTATTCCGATTCAATGTGAATATTTTGCATTAGAAGGTTTAGGGAAACTTTTGAATACGATTAAAAGCATTCAAAAAATTCACAATCCGGATTTAGACATTGAAGGATTGTTATTGACTATGTTTGACTCCAGATTGCGTTTATCAAACCAAGTGGTCGAAGAGGTTCAAAAGCATTTTAACGATATGGTTTTTGAAACCATAATTCAAAGAAATGTAAAATTGAGCGAAGCACCAAGTTTTGGGGAAAGTATCATAAATTATGATGCCACTAGCAAAGGAGCTACCAATTACCTGCATTTAGCGCAAGAAGTGATTAAGAAAAACAGCAAATAATTTATGGCAAAAGCACTGAAAAAACAAGCCTTAGGAAGAGGATTATCTGCCTTATTGAAAGATCCGGAAAACGATATCAAATCGGTTAACGACAAAAATGCGGATAAAGTTGTTGGAAATATTATAGAGCTTGAAATTGATGCTATAGAAATAAATCCGTTTCAGCCCAGAAGTAATTTCAATGAGGAATCCTTGAGAGAACTGGCAACTTCTATAAAAGAATTGGGGGTGATTCAACCCATTACCGTTCGAAAATTAGACTTCAATAAATACCAATTAATTTCGGGAGAGCGACGTCTTCGGGCATCTACTTTGGTGGGACTGACTACTGTTCCCGCTTACATCCGAATTGCTAATGACAACGAATCCTTGGTTATGGCCTTGGTGGAAAACATTCAGCGTCATGACTTGGACCCGATAGAAATTGCGCTTTCGTACCAAAGATTGATTGATGAAATTCAATTAACTCAGGAACAAATGAGTGAACGTGTGGGTAAAAAACGCTCTACGATTGCCAATTATTTGAGGCTTTTGAAATTAGACCCCATCATTCAAACGGGAATTAGAGACGGTTTCATCAGCATGGGACATGGTCGCGCTATAATCAATATTGAAGACCAAGACATTCAAACTGATATTTATCAAAAAATTGTAAGCCAGAATCTTTCGGTTCGGGATACGGAAGCTCTAGTAAAAAACTACCAGGAAAGTTTAAAACCAAAACCGGAAGGAAAAGCTAAAACAGCCTCTTTTGATATTAATGATGCTCAAAAAAACACATTCAACACCTATTTTGGAACTAAAGTAGACGTTAAAGTAGCCGGAAATGGGAAAGGTAAAATTACAATACCCTTTCAATCCGAAGAGGATTTGAACAGAATCATCAAACTAATAAACGGATAGTGCATAAAATCATTTCCATAGGGCTATTCCTTTTTATTTTCGGAAATGCAACCGTTTTTGGACAAACAAAAACTGATGCAGTCCTTGTCGCAAAAGACACTTTAAAATCGAATGATATTGACCCGTTAACTCCGGCAAAAGCAGCTTTTTATTCGGCAGTTTTACCGGGTTTAGGACAAGCCTACAATAAAAAATACTGGAAAATCCCACTTGTTTATGGTGCTATGGGAACCAGCCTTTATTTTTACATTGACAACAATAAAAAATACCATCAATATCGAGATGCTTACAAACGCCGATTAGAAGGGTACACCGATGATGATTTTAGCTACTTAGATAAAACCCGATTGATAGCGGGTCAGAAATTTTACCAACGAAATAGGGATTTATCCGCTTTAATGACATTGGCTTTTTATGCGTTAAATATATTAGATGCTAATGTAGATGCGGCTTTAATACAATTCAATGTAAATGAAAATTTGTCCGTAAAGCCAGTTATTTATCCAAATGATGTAACATTAAAAACAAATTTAGGACTAACACTTAATTATAACTTTTAGTTACTCGATGAACTCCATTCATTTAATAGCTAATACTTTTTAATTCAAAATAAAAAACAAATGAAAATTGCGCTTTTAGGATACGGAAAAATGGGTCAAGTGATTGAACGAATTGCAACCGAAAGAGGACATGAAATTGTTTTGAGAAAAGACGAATTCAACACTTACGAAGGACTTTCAAATGCTGATGTAGCGATTGATTTCAGTGTACCGATGGCTGCCGTTGATAATATTTCAAGCTGTTTCCATGCGAATGTACCTGTAGTTTCAGGAACAAC
>ERZ1034361.705-NODE-705-length-20134-cov-20.735055_pt1 | contig 20134 bp, 19 predicted proteins | sample MGYA00520617_ERZ1034361 | MGnify/ENA primary metagenome ERZ1034361 (study PRJEB33736, sample SAMEA104284507) | Azolla filiculoides | biome: Urban; feature: Water surface; material: Ditch water | place: Netherlands | collected 2015-10-28 | depth 0-0.1 m ...
CGTGCTGTAGATACGTTAGCCATCCATGGGGCAGAAGGATTAAATTGTGAAAAACCTAAAAAGGAACACAATAAACTAACAATCAAGTAATTTTTAGTCATATTAGTAGTAGTTAAATAGTAAAATTTCACAAATATAGCAAAGAAAATCAACATATTACAACTTTAACGTTCGTTTGAAGTGGCTTTAAAGCCTAATTATGTTTATTTTTGCAAAAAAATATAATGCTAAAATATCTGAAACCATATAGAACATTTATAATTGTCTTTTTGATTTTGTCAATAGCTATTTTTTTTGGAATTTATTCTTTACAAACTCCTGAAAAAATGTTACCAATATATTCACCAAGAGATATTAATCCTGAATTAGTTGATTCTACGGTGCAACATATTGGCATCGACCATAAAATTGCTGACTTTGCTTTTACCAATCAAAATGGGAAAATAATTACACAGAAAGATTATGAAAACACTATTTATGTAGCGGATTTCTTTTTTACTACTTGCCCAACGATTTGTCCAAAAATGACCGATAATATGGTTTGGTTGCAAAAGCAATTAAAAAAATATCCAAGCGTAAAACTTTTGTCTTTTTCTGTCACTCCAGATATTGATACTCCAGAAGTACTTAAAAAATATGCCATTAAAAAAGGAGTGGATGATTCACGTTGGAATTTAGTAACCGGAGATAAAAAGGAAATTTATTACTTAGCAAGAAAATCATATTTGGCTGTAAAAACTGGAAAACCAGAAGAATTATATGACATGGTTCATACCGAAAATTTTATTTTGGTAGACAAAAATAAAAGAATTCGCGGTTTTTATGATGGAACAAATCTAAACCAACCCAGTGATGACCCAAAAGTAAAAAACATGCAACAATTACTTGCCGATATAATTTGGTTAGTTGAAAATCAAAAATAATTGGTATTAAATTGATAATTATCAGGTTTTCTAAATTTATAATTTTTACTTTTGTATTTTAATTCAATCTAAATAAGAAAATGAACACTAATTCGTCAGCTCTTAAAATAGGAGAAACAGCAACTATAACGGCTGTTAATTTAGACGAAATCCCACTAAAATTATTAGAGATGGGATGCTTGCCAGGTAATAAAATTACATTACTTCAAGTAGCACCTTTTGGCGATCCATTATATTTTAATGTGAACGATTCTCATGTGGCTATTCGTGTGGAAACCGCAAGAGAAATAAGTGTTTTAAAAGATAATTAAATGAGTTCAAATCTTATAAAAGTTGCTTTAATTGGAAACCCAAATGTGGGTAAAACATCTGTTTTTAATGAGCTTACTGGTTTAAATCAACAAGTAGGAAATTATCCAGGAATTACTGTTGAAAAAAAACAAGGTGTTTGTAAATTATCTGATAGTGTTAAAGCAAAAATTATTGATTTGCCAGGAACATACAGTTTAAATGCTAGTTCAATTGATGAAAATGTAGTAATTGAACTGCTCCTAAATAAAAATGATGAAGATTTTCCAAATGTAGCCGTTGTAGTTACAGAAGTTGAAAATTTAAAGCGAAATTTACTTCTTTTTACCCAAATTAAAGATTTAGAAATACCAACCATTTTAGTCATTAACATGGCTGATAGAATGCAATTAAAAGGAATAGAATTAAATATTCCGATTCTTGAGAAAGAATTAAAAACTAAAATTGCATTAGTAAGTTCAAGAAAAAAAATAGGGATTGAAAATCTTAAAAACCTAATTTTAAACTACGAAACACTTTCTACAGAACCTTGTTTGCACGCGTCTTCAATTGATCCAGATTATTTTAATAATTTAAGAAGAGCTTTTCCAAATCAGTTGTTATATAAGCTTTGGTTAGTGATTACGCAAGATGTTAATTTCTTAAACTTGGATAGAAACGAAATTAAAAGTTCATTTACGAAATCGCATGCCGATTTAAAAAGATTACAACAAAAAGAAACTATAAAACGCTATCAGTTTATTAATGATACGCTAAAAATAGGTCAAAAAATAGATGTTTCAAAAGCATCCGATATTCGTGCAAAAATCGACAGAATTCTGACACATAAAATTTTCGGTTATGTAATTTTCTTCGGAATTTTGATGTTGATTTTCCAATTTTTATTTGATTGGAGTAGCATTCCAATGGATTTTATTGACGAAACTTTTGCTAATTTTAGTTCACTCGCAAAGCAAAATTTACCTGCAGGAGAGTTCACAAATTTAATTAGCGAAGGAATTATTCCTGGAATTGGCGGCATCGTAATTTTTATTCCACAAATAGCATTTTTATTTTTATTTATTTCCGTTTTAGAAGAAAGTGGATATATGAGTCGTGTGGTTTTTTTGATGGATAAAATCATGCGAAGATTTGGGTTGTCTGGAAAAAGTATTGTCCCTTTAATTTCAGGAACAGCATGTGCGATTCCTGCTATAATGGGCGCAAGAAATATTGAAAATTGGAAAGAACGATTAATTACTATTTTAGTAACTCCTTTTACAACTTGTTCAGCGCGATTGCCTGTTTATGCTATATTAATCTCATTAATTATTCCCGAAAAAAGAGTGTTGGGTTTTTTAAGTTTACAAGGATTAACGTTAATGACTTTGTATTTATTAGGGTTTGGAATGGCAATTTTTTCTGCTTTTATACTTAATAAATATTTAAAGTTAAATTGTAAATCTTATTTTGTTGTAGAAATGCCAAGCTATAAAATTCCAATGTTTAAAAACGTTGGAATTAATGTGCTAGAAAAAACAAGAGCATTTGTAACAGGTGCTGGAAAGATTATTTTAGCGCTTTCTATTATCCTATGGTATTTGGGTTCCCATGGATTAAGTGATGATTTTAATAATGCAGAAAAAAATGTAGTAGCCGAACTTCAATCGAAAAACATCAAGCTAAATCCTTCTTTAATTGAGGATAAAGTAAATGCCTATAAACTTGAAAATTCCTATATAGGTTACATGGGAAAAACGATAGAACCAGTAATTAAACCGCTTGGTTATGATTGGAAAATAGGTGTTGCAGTAGTAAGTTCATTTGCAGCAAGAGAAGTTTTTGTAGGAACATTAGCCACCATATATAGCGTTGGAAGTCATAGTGATGAAGAAACTACGATTAAAAACAGAATGGCAGCTGAAGTGCATCCAATAACTGGAAATAAAGTATTTAATTTTGCAACAGGAATTTCGTTATTGCTTTTTTACGCTTTTGCAATGCAATGTATTTCTACGTTGGCTATAGTAAAAAAAGAAACAAATTCTTGGAAATGGCCTATAGTTCAATTAGTATTCATGAGTGGTTTTGCATATCTAACAGCATTAATTGCATATCAAGTTTTAAAATAAAAGGCATAGTTTTTGATTAAATAGAGAAAACTAAAACAGATGAAAAACACATTACTTATACTTTTATTTGCCTTAACATTAAACACCACTTTTTCTCAGAAAATTGACAAATCAAAAAAAGAGTTGAATGCAGGAAGTTCATCAAGTTCTTCATCAAGTAGTAGTTCATCGTCTTCATCATCTTCAAGAAGTTCTTCTAGTTCTAATGATTTCGGGCTGGTAGGTTTACTGGCTGAAGGATTTTTATACGTCGGTTTTTATTCAACAATAGGAGATTATAGAAATGAAGATCATTTGTATAATTCTCTTTCTAAATATCCTTATTTTGATGGTGAATCTGGTAATTTTGTTCGTGATGGAGATAGTATTCAAAGAAATAATAAAATGCGATTTGATATAGAAAATCATTTTCTGTATAGTAGTAATACTTCTTTTGGGAATCATTTAAAGGCTAAAATTAGACCTTTTCAATATTTTTATTTGCAAGCAGATTATAGAGAGTTGATAGAGAAAAATATTTTCACAAATGAATATGATAATTTATCTATGTTTCAATTTAATTTTGCATATGATAGAATTCGTTTTAAAAAGTTTAATATTGGATGGACGCTTGGAGCAACTTATATTGGAAACGAAGTAAACAAAGCAGGAATTTCCTATGGATTGAATACTGATGTTTTTGCTTTTAAAAATATAAGTTTTAATGGTGCATTTCAATTGAGTAAGATAAATGGATTATCTGTGAATTCTTTTGAGTTTAGAGGGAAATATCATAAAAAGAATTACTTTTTTTCAGCGGGTTATGAACATTTAAAAATAGCATCTCCAAGTTATAATTTTATCACAATAGGTGCTGGAATATATTTTTAAAATTATGGATATACAACAAATCTTAGTTTACTTGTCTTTGGCTGTTGCAATAGGGTTCTTAATAAAAAAATTCTTTTGGAAAAAGCGCACTAAAAAGTCAAAGCCTTGTGGCGACGATTGTGCGTGTCATTAACCCAAAGCTACGTCTAATGTCATCATCACAATAAATCCGCCGATAAAACCTAGTGTTGCTATATCAGTGTTTTTATCTTGTTGTGTTTCGGGAATTACTTCTTCAACTACCACAAAAATCATAGCTCCAGCAGCAAAAGCCAAAGCATAAGGCAATAAAGGTGTAAAAAAAGTTACAGCTACTGCGCCCAATACTCCAGCAATAGGCTCTACAATTGCAGACGATTGACCATACATAAAGCTTTTCCAACGGCTCATCCCCATTCTTCTTAATGGCATTGAAACTGCAATTCCTTCTGGGAAATTTTGAATTCCAATTCCAATAGCTAAAGTAACTGCTCCAGCAATTGAAGCTTCTGGAATTCCTGCAGCTACACCACCAAACAAAACACCCACCGCTAATCCTTCCGGAATATTGTGCAACGTAATAGCTAAAACCAAAAGGGTAGTGCGTTGCCATGGAGATTTAATTCCTTCAGTCTCTTTAAAATTGATATGTAAGTGCGGTAATACTTTGTCTAATCCAAAAATAAAAATAGCTCCCAACATAAATCCCACAGCTGCAGGAATTACTTTTACAAAACCATCTCCTTTGCTCATTTCAATTGCAGGCGCTAATAAACTCCAAAAACTAGCTGCAACCATAACGCCACCTGTAAAACCAAGCATTCCATCTAACACTACTCGATTCATATTCTTAAAGAAGAAAACAAACGAAGCACCTAATGCTGTTAAACCCCAAGTAAATGTCGTGGCTAAAAATGCCGCCAAAATGGGATCAATACTCTCAAAAAAATGGATAATTGAATCAAACATACTTATTGAACGTATAAATTATTAGCAATTTTATTTGAAATCGTTATGCGTTTTCCATCGATTTCCACGGTTAACGTATCATCAAAATCTTCTTTGTCGATTACTTTTACAACAGAACCTAATGCGATTTTTTGTTTGTCTAAATATTTTAAAAAATCGGTAGAGGAATCCTTCACGCCAACACAATGAAATGAAGCGTTAATTTCAACTTCGGATAACAATTGTTTTTCAATTTTCTTAATCACACCTTTTGCATCAGGAATGGGATCTCCATGTGGGTCAGCCACAGGAAACCCTAAAAAGGCATCCAATTTATTAATTAATTGTTCGGATTTGATGTGTTCCAATTCTTCTGCAATTTCGTGTACTTCATCCCAAGAAAAGCCTAATTTATCTACTAGAAAAACTTCCCATAAACGGTGTTTTCTCACAATCATTTTTGCAGAATGTAAACCTTTATCTGTTAAAGTAACGCCTTGATATTTCTGATAACTTACCAAATCTTTATCCGAAAGTTTCTTCATCATATCTGTTACAGATGATGCTTTTGTATCTAACATTCCCGCAATAGCATTCGTATTAACGCCTTTTGGAGAAACCAACGACAAATGATAAATAACTTTAATATAATTTTCTTCAGAAATGGTCATAATCGATTTATTTCGACAAATATATGTTCTTTTTTTAGATTGCTAAATATTTTATTTTTAGTTTTGTCTAAAAATAAATTTATGAAAACAAAAATTTCTATTTTACTAATTCTATTTTCAACTTTTACTTATTCTCAAACAAAAGATACTTTAGCTAATAATTCTGAAATGATGAATGATGTTGTAATTTCTGGAACACTAAAACCTGTTAAAAGACTTGAGTCACCAGTGCCTGTTGAAATATATACCCCAGTATTTTTAAAGAAAAATCCAACATCAAACGTCTTTGAAGCTTTACAAAATGTAAATGGGGTTCGACCACAACTCAATTGCAATATTTGTAACACAGGTGATATTCATATCAATGGATTAGAAGGTCCATACACTATGGTAACGATTGATGGAATGCCTATTGTGAGCGCACTTTCAACCGTTTATGGTTTATCTGGAATTCCGAATTCGTTGATTGATAGAATAGAAGTAGTTAAAGGTCCAGCTTCAAGTTTGTACGGAAGTGAAGCCGTTGGTGGATTGATTAACATTATTACAAAAAAACCTTTGAATGCACCTTTGTTTTCTGCCGATATTTTTTCGACTTCATGGTTAGAAAATAATGTGGATTTAGGTTGGAAAAGCGCTGTTGGAAAAAAAGCAATGACCTTAGTTGGCATTAATTATTATAACTACAGCCAACCTATAGATAATAACAATGATAACTTTACCGATGTAACCTTACAAGAGCGAATATCCATCTTCAACAAATGGAATTTCGAACGAAAAAATAACAAAGAATTCACCGTCGCAGGGCGTCTTTTTTATGAAGACCGTTGGGGTGGCGAAATGCAATGGAATAAATCGTATCGTGGTGGTTCGGAAGTATATGGCGAAAGTATTTATACGAAGCGTGTGGAACTTTTGAGTAAATATCAATTGCCAACTACAGAAGACATGTATCTTTCGTTTTCAGTGACCGCTCATGACCAAAACTCAGTGTATGGAAATACCATTTATTTGGCGAATCAAAAAATTGCTTTCGGACAATATACTTGGGATAAAAAGTTAGAAAATCACAATTTATTATTGGGAGCAGCTTTTCGTTATCAATATTATGACGATAATACAACAGCTACAACGACTGCAGAACAAACAAAAATCTATAGCATTTTTCTTCAAGATGAAATAAAATTAGCGGAAAAGCATCATATTTTATTAGGTGCTAGATACGATTACAACAACAATCACGGAAATATTTTTACACCGAGAATTGCCTACAAATGGAATCCAACCGAAAATGACGTTTTCCGAATTAACGCGGGAACTGGATTTCGAATCGTAAATTTATTTACCGAAGAACACGCTGCTTTAACAGGTTCGAGAGATGTTATAATTACGGAAGATTTAAAGCCCGAAACATCCTACAACATCAATTTGAATTATTTAAAGAAAATAAGATTTGAAAACGGTACTTTTTTAGGTTTCGAAACTTCGGCTTGGTACACGTATTTTAACAATCAAATTATTCCAGATTACGACACGAATCCAAACCAAATTATTTATTCGAACTTAAACGGTTATGCGCAAACGCTTGGCGTTAGTGGTAATATCGATTTGGTTACACCTTTCGGATTGAAAGCGATTCTTGGTTTCACAATTATGGAGCCGAAAAATGTGCAAAATGGCGTGAGTTCAACACCTGTTTTAACTGAAAAATACAGCACTAATTGGGCTATAACGTATGATATCCCAAAATGGTTTTTATCCATCGATTATACCGGAAACTTATACGGTCCAATGCGATTGCCTCTTTTAAGTGATGTAGACCCAAGACCCGAATATTCTCCTATTTGGAGTTTACAGAACATTCAGTTTACTTATAAAAAATTTCGTAATTTTGAACTTTATGGTGGTGTAAAAAACATGTTGAATTGGACGCCAAACAAAAGCACGCCATTTTTAATAGCTAGAGCAAATGATCCTTTTGACGAAGGTGTGGAATATGATACTAATGGAAATGTTTTAGCTACACCAAGCAATCCATATGCTTTAACTTTTGACCCAGGTTATGTGTATGCACCCAATCAAGGAATTAGAGGTTTTTTAGGAATTCGATATACAATTTTTTAATGCAACATTATCATTACATTTTCACAGGTTCAGGATTATCGGCTTTAATGACGGTTTATGAAATGCTTTTATCTGGAAAATTTGAAGATAAATCCATTTTATTAATTGATGAAAATGCTAAAAAAGTAAACGATAGAACTTGGTGTTTTTGGGATGAAGATAATTTATTTGATGAAATCGTTTCAAAAAATTGGAATCAAGCGATTTTTGCGAATGAAAAATTTAATCGAGTTTTAGAACTATCGCCCTATCAATACAAGAAAATTAACGGTTTAGATTTTTACGAATTGGTTTTCAAAAAGATTTCCGAACAAAAAAACATTCATTTTCTAAATCAAAAAGTAGTTGATTTTAACGAATTAGGCAATCATTGCATTGTAAAAACGGAACAAGAAACGTTTACTTGTAACAAAATTTTTAATTCGATTTTCAATCCAGAAGTAGTAACAGCGCAAACCAAATTTCCTTTAATTCAGCAACATTTTATAGGTTGGTTTATCAAAAGTAAAGAAGCTATTTTTACACCAAATTGCGCTACTTTCATGGATTTTTCAGTGGAACAAAAAGGTAACACACGTTTTATGTATGTTTTACCAACTTCTTCAACTGAAGCTTTATTAGAATATACATTATTTTCAAAAAACTTACTTTCTAAAGAGGAATATGAATCTGAAATCAAAAAATATATTGAAAATCTTGGAATAACAGAATACGAAATCATTGAAAAAGAACAAGGAAATATTCCAATGACATGTTATCCTTTTTGGAAACACAACACCAAAAACATTGTCAATATAGGTTCTGCTGGCGGTTGGACAAAAGCTAGCACAGGTTATACGTTTAAAAACGCTTCCAAAAAAACAAAAGCTTTAGTTCAATTTCTAAAATCAGAATCCGACTTTACAAAATTTCACAAAAGAGATAAATTTTGGTTCTATGATTTGTTGTTGTTGGATATTTTAAGCTCCAAAAACGAATTAGGTTCCAAGATATTTTCATCGATGTTTAAAGCAGGAGATTCGAGTGTGATTTTTAAATTTTTAGACGAAGAAACTTCGTTTTCAGAAGATTTACAAGTGATTTGGAGATGTCCGAAAATGGTTTTTGTGAAAGCTTTATTTGGTAGAATTTTCAAATAAGAGTAAACTATCAAATCATAACAAATCTTTATGAATTGGTATTCTGTAACAAGCAAAAAACTTTGTAACTTTGCCACTCGTTAACTTATAACAATATACATTATGTATCCAGAAGAAATGGTAAACCCAATGCGTGCTGAATTAACAGATGCAGGTTTCAAAAATTTATATACAGCTGATGACGTAAAAAACGCTATCAAAGCTGAAGGAACAACATTAGTTGTGATTAATTCTGTTTGTGGTTGTGCCGCTAGAAATGCACGTCCAGGAGCAAAAATGAGTTTAGAAGGCGGTAAAAAACCAGCTAACTTAATCACAGTTTTTGCAGGAGTTGATAAAGACGCTGTTGATGCGGCAAGAACTGAAATGTTTCCTTTTCCACCGTCATCACCAAGTATGGCTTTGTTTAAAAATGGTGAATTAGTTCATATGTTAGAACGCCATCATATTGAAGGTCGTCCAGCAGAATTAATCGCTGAAAATTTAAAAGATGCTTACAACGAATTTTGTTAATCATACTATGCTAGCATATAATAAAACCGCCAATTTTTTGGTGGTTTTTTTATTTTAAACCTTACTTTTGTGCAAATTCATTTAAAAATGGAAAAAATAATATCCTATCCACTTTCAATAGTGTATTACTTCTTTTTTTTACTTTGGTTAGTAATTTTTCACCCAATCCAATGGTTTTGTTTTAATGTTTTTGGGTATAATGCGCACCGTATAAGTGTTGCCTATTTAAATTGGTTTTTAGTAAGAACAACACATATTTTGGGGACTTCCTATCATCTTAAAGGGATGGAAAATATTCCAGACAACAAACCTCTAATTATTGTGGCAAATCACCAAAGTTTGCACGATATCACTACTATTATTTGGTTTTTAAGAAAAGCACATCCAAAATTTATAAGTAAAATAGAATTAGGAAAAGGAATCCCAAGCGTTTCATATAATTTAAAGCACGGTGGTTCGGCATTAATTGATAGAAAAGATCCAAAACAAGCATTACCAGAAATTAAAAAAGTAGCTGAATTAATTAATAACAATAATTACTCGGTTGTAATTTTTCCTGAAGGAACTAGAAGCAAAACAGGAGCACCTAAGCCATTTGCTGTGAATGGATTGAAAATGTTATACAAATTTGCACCGGATGCTTATTTTTTACCTATTACAATTAATAATTCTTGGAAAATGACTAAATTTGGGCAATTCCCTCTAGGTCTTGGTAATAAATTAGAGTTCCAAATCCACGAACCGATGAAAATTTCTGAGTATAAATTTGAAGAAATTTTTGAAAAAACCGAAAAAGTAATTACCGAAAATATAAAAAAATAAACCCATGTCTATACAAAATGTACGACTAGAAGTGATGCAATTTCTAGAAAAGAAAATTGACACTTTTGTCGATGAATTTTTAATTCCTGTTGAAAAAATCTGGCAACCTACCGATTTACTTCCTAATTCTCAAAACGAAACTTTTTTTGAAGATGTAAAAGAACTTCGTGAAATTGCTAAAGATTTACCTTACGATTTTTGGGTTACTTTAGTAGGGGATACCATTACCGAAGAAGCTTTGCCTACTTATGAATCATGGCTTATGAATGTTGAAGGTGTGGGACAAGAAGGACAAAACGGATGGAGTAAATGGATTCGTCAATGGACAGGAGAAGAAAATCGTCATGGAGATGTATTAAACAAATATTTATACCTTTCAGGAAGAGTAAATATGCGTGAAATAGAAATGACAACACAGCATTTAATTAATGATGGTTTCGATATTGGAACAAGTAATGATCCTTACAAAAATTTTGTTTATACAAGCTTTCAAGAATTAGCAACTTATGTTTCTCATAATAGAGTAGCACAAATTGCAAAAAAATATGGTGATAAAAAATTACACAAAATGTGTAATCTAATTGCCGGAGACGAAATGCGTCATCATTTAGCTTACAGTGAATTTATCAACCAAATTTTTAAAGTTGACCCAAGCGAAATGATGTTGGCTTTTCAGCACATGATGAAACATAAAATTACGATGCCAGCTCATTTTTTAAGAGAATCTGGACAAAAAATAAGTACTGCTTTTGAGCAATTTTCTGATTCTGCTCAGAGAATAGGAGTCTATACAGCGGCGGATTATGTGGACATTATGCAAAAATTAATTGAGAAATGGGAAATTGATAAAATTTCAGGATTAACAGATGAGGCTGAAAAAGCTAGAGACTTTTTAATGAAGTTACCAGCAAGGATGATAAAAGTATCCGAAAGATTAGTAATTCCAGAAACAGGACATGTTTTCAAATGGGTGGAACCTGCATTGGTTAGATAATTAGAATAAAGCTAAAAATCAAGTTTTAAGATTTTTAGCTTTTTAAATAAATAGTATGCAATTAATAAACAATACGATTCTTTTTGTTAAGCAACAACTTGAAAACGCTGAAGGGGGACACGATTGGTTTCATATAGAACGTGTTTATAAAAATGCGTTATTAATTGCTAGAGAGGAAGAATGTGATATATTAATTGTAAAACTAGGTGCCTTATTGCACGATATTGCTGATTCAAAATTTCATAATGGTGATGAATCGATAGGACCAAAAATTGCTCGCGAATTCTTAGAGTCCCAAGGTTTAAAAGAAGAATCCATACAGCATATTATTGCAGTAATTGAGAATATTTCGTTCAAAGGAGGTAATTTCGAAAAAAAAATCAACTCTAAAGAATTAGAAATTGTACAAGATGCCGATCGATTAGATGCGCTTGGAGCTATTGGAATTGCTAGAACATTTAATTATGGAGGTTTTAAAAACAGAGCGCTTTATAATCCAAGGATTCAACCAAACCTCAATATGAATAAGGAAGAGTATAAAAACAGCGAGTCACCTACCTTAAATCATTTTTACGAAAAACTATTACTGCTAAAAGATAAAATGAATACGCCAACAGGTAAAAAATTAGCCGAAGGTCGTCATAAATATATGGAGCTATTTCTCTCACAGTTTTATGCTGAATGGGATGGAGAAAAATAATAGTTACAAAATAATAAACAATTATAACACCAACATTTTCTTAACATTATAATTGTTATTTTTGTTTTTATCTTATTTTAAAAATCATGAAAAATACAATTTTAATAATGGCTTTAGCAACTTCTATGGTCTCGTTGGGTCAAACCCAATTAAAATATCCAAAAACACAAAAAGGGGAAGTTATTGATGTTTATTTTGATACAAAAGTAGCCGATCCTTACCGTTGGCTTGAAGACGATAGATCTATAGAAACAGGCAACTGGGTAAAAGCCCAAAATGAAGTTACTTATGACTATCTTTCTAAAATACCTTTTAGAAATGATTTAAAATCTAGATTAGAACAACTTTGGAATTACGAAAAAATAAGTGCACCATTCAAAGAAGGTAGTTTCACGTATTATTACAAAAACAACGGACTTCAAAATCAATCTGTTTTATACAGAAAAGACGCAAAAGGAGTTGAATCTGTTTTTTTAGACCCAAACACTTTCTCAAAAGATGGAACATCATCACTTGGAGGAGTCAATTTTTCTGAAGATGGTTCAATCGTTGCCTATTCAATTTCTGAAGGAGGAAGCGATTGGCGTTCTGTAATTGTGATGGATGCTATTTCAAAGAAAATCTTAGAACCTACGCTTGTAGATATTAAGTTCAGCGGTGTTTCTTGGAAAGGAAATGAAGGTTTTTATTATTCGAGTTACGACAAACCTAATGGGAGTGAACTTTCTGCAAAAACAGACCAACATAAGTTATACTATCACAAATTAGGAACCAGTCAAAAAGAAGACAAAGTCGTTTTTGGTTTAGAGCAAAAACGCAGATATGTAGGTGGCTATGTTACTGAAGATAATCGTTTTCTAATTATTTCTGCCGCTAATTCTACTTATGGAAATGAGTTATATATTCAAGATTTAACAAAACCAAACAGTCCAATAATTACAATTGTAGACAATTTCAACACATCTAATAGTATAATTGAAAATGAGGGTTCAAAATTATTTATAGAAACGGATTGGAATGCACCTAACGGAAGAATTGTTACAGTCGATTTCAGTAACCCAAAGCCTGAAAATTGGAAAGATTTTATTGCTGAAACCGAAAATGTATTATCGCCATCTACTGGTGGAGGCTATTTTTTTGCGCATTATATGAAAGATGCTGTTTCAGTAGTAAAACAATATGATTACCAAGGAAAATTAGTTCGTGAAATAAAACTCCCTGGTGTTGGAACAGCTGGAGGATTTGGTGGTAAGAAAAAAGAAAAAACATTGTATTTTTCGTTTACAAATTACATAACTCCTGGCTCAACATATTCTTTTGATGCAGATTCAGGCTTGTCAAAAGTATATGAAACACCTAAAATTGATTTTAAATCTAGCGACTATGAATCAAAACAGATTTTCTACACATCAAAAGACGGAACAAAAATACCTATGATTATAACCTATAAAAAAGGATTAAAATTAAATGGTAAAAACCCAACTATTTTATATGCTTATGGCGGATTTAATGTGAGTATTACCCCAAGTTTTAGCATCGCAAATGCAGTTTGGATGGAGAATGGTGGAGTATATGCGGTTCCAAATATTAGAGGAGGTGGTGAATATGGAAAAAAATGGCATGATGCTGGAACAAAAATGCAAAAGCAAAATGTTTTTGATGACTTCATTGCGGCAGCCGAATACCTAATTGCTCAAAAATATACTTCTTCTGACTTTTTAGCAATAAGAGGTGGTTCAAACGGAGGTTTATTAGTAGGCGCAACTATGACACAAAGACCAGAATTAATAAAAGTTGCTATTCCAGCCGTAGGTGTTATGGACATGTTGCGTTATCATACTTTTACTGCAGGTGCTGGTTGGGCATATGATTATGGAACGGCTCAAGATAGTAAAGAAATGTTCGATTATTTGAAAGGATATTCACCAGTACACAATGTAAGACCAGGAGTGAAATATCCAGCTACAATGGTTACAACAGGCGATCATGATGACCGAGTTGTGCCAGCACATAGTTTTAAATTTGCAGCAGAATTGCAGGACAAACAAGTTGGAAATAACCCAACATTAATTCGTATCGACATTAATGCTGGTCACGGAGCAGGAAAATCTGTTGCGGCTACAATTCAAGAAAATGTTGATATACAAGCATTTATTTTATTTAATATGGGTTTTACACAATTACCAAAATAAGAAAATAATGTATTAATATAAAAAAGCTCAGTTGTTATGCTGGGCTTTTTTAGTAATTCAAAATTGTTTTATGGATACCATTTTATCTCTTGCAAATGATGCACAAAATATTTGGAAACAGACTACTTTGCATCAACGAATATTGTTACTACCAAAATTATCGGAAGTATTATTAGAAAACAAGATAGATTATGCGACAATAATCACACAAGAAATGCACAAACCAATCACACAATCTATTGCTGAGATTGAAAAATGTGCGCTTTTGTGTAGTTATTATTATGAAAATGCTGAAGATTTTTTAGCAGCTGAAAGTATAAAAACAGAGGCGAGTGAAAGTTTTATAACTTATGAACCTCTAGGGGTTATTTTAGGAATCATGCCTTGGAATTTTCCCTTTTGGCAAGTGTTTCGATTTGCGGTTCCAACAATAATTGCTGGGAATACAGTGGTTGTTAAGCATGCAAGTAATGTTCCAAAATGTGCTGAATTAATTGAATCTATTTTTGAAAAAGCTGGTTTTCCAAGAGGTTGTTATCAAAATTTGCCAATTTCAAGCAATAAAGTTGCCAATGTTATCGCAAATCCAATCATAAAAGCAATTTCTTTGACCGGTAGTGAACAAGCCGGAATGGCTGTAGCTACGGAAGCTGGAAAACAGTTAAAAAAATGTGTGCTTGAATTAGGAGGAAATAATGCTTTTATAGTTTTGGAAGACGCAAATGTAGAAAAAGCGGTGGCAATTGCTGTAAATGCACGCATGCAAAATGCGGGTCAAAGTTGTATCGCAGCCAAACGATTTTTATTACACGAAAAAATCGTCGAGGATTTTATAACTCAATTCAAAATTGCAATTCAAAATTTAAAAACGGGAAATCCATTAGAAATAACCACACAAATTGGTTCGTTAGCACGAATCGATTTGGCTGAAGAGTTAGAGGTGCAGATTCAAAAATCAATAGCAATGGGTGCTAAATTGATTTTGGGTGGAAATAGAAAGGAAGCTTTTTATGAACCCACCATTTTAACCGAAGTATCAACCGAAATGCCTGTTTTTAAAGAAGAAACTTTTGGACCAGTTGCGGCAATCATAACTTTTAAAACTGTTGAAGAAGCTATTGCGTTAAGTAATAAATCGGAATTTGGTTTAGGAGTTTCAATTTTCACGCAAAATATAGCCGCAATTAAAGCACAAATTCCTGCATTCAACGAAGGAGCCGTTTTTATCAACGAAATGGTAAAATCAGATCCAAGATTGCCTTTTGGTGGAATTAAAAAATCAGGATATGGAAGAGAACTTGCAGAAGATGGCATCAAAGAATTTGTGAATGTAAAAACAGTTGTAATTAATACACTATAAAATTTTGAATCAATAGAAATTGATTTGATTTTTTAGATAAAACACAATTGAGTATATAAATACAAGGTTAAAATTGAATTTTAAATAAAAATAACAATTTAACCCCTTGTTTTTGTGTGTATAATGTTTTAAAATACGCTTTTTTATTAATTTTACCCTATAAATTTTAGGGTATGAAAATAGAAAAACGCTGGATTACTTCTTTTGCAATTATTTGCTTTATTGCTATTGCTAGTTTGTTTTGGGAAAACAAAAATGAATTGCATGCAAACTTCCTAACAGCTGAAGCTATTAATTATGCCGATGTAGCTTGGTTATTAACATCGTCTTCTTTTGTGTTATTAATGACGCCTGGATTATCTTTTTTTTATGGAGGAATGGTCGGGAAAAAGAATGTAATTTCTACGATGCTACAAAGTTTTATTTCACTTGGTGTAGTGAGTTTACTCTGGATAGTGGTAGGATTTAGCTTGGCTTTTGGAGAAAGTTTAGGATTTGAAATAGAAGGAAAGCATTATGGAATTATTGGAAACCCCTTTGATTTTATGTTTTTTGACAATGTGGGTTCCTTACCACATAAACAGTTAGCAAGTACAATTCCATTTGTTTTGTTTGCTTTGTTTCAAATGAAATTTGCCGTAATTACTCCAGCCATTATTACTGGTTCATTTGCAGAGCGTGTTCGTTTTATTTCGTATTTGCTTTTCATTTGTTTGTTTACTTTGTTCATTTATACCCCATTGTGTCATATGGTTTGGCATCCTAATGGATTGCTTGGAAGTTATTTTGGTGTGAAAGATTTTGCAGGCGGAACTGTTGTTCACATGAGCGCAGGTTTTGCTGCTTTGGCTGGTGTTTTGGTTTTAGGTAAGAGGAAAAACAGTGAGCATATTCCCACTAATATTCCTTTTGTGTTGTTAGGAACAGGAATGTTATGGTTTGGCTGGTTTGGATTCAATGCAGGTTCGGCATTAGCAGCAAATGGAACCGCTGCAATAGCTTTTGCAACCACCACTCTAGCTTCAGCTTCAGCAATGTTAACTTGGATATTTTTCGACAGACTAAATGGCAGAAAAGTTTCTGCTTTAGGAGCATGTATTGGAGCAGTAGTAGGTTTAGTTGCTATTACACCTGCTGCAGGTTTCATTTCTATACCTAAAAGTATTTTCTTCGGATTTATTGCGGCTATTGTTTCTAATAAAATGTTGTATTGGAATAAGTTAAAAGCAATTGATGATACACTAGATGTTTTTGCTTGTCATGGAGTTGGAGGAATTATGGGAATGATATTGACTGCTATTTTTGCAGAAGGAGAAAATGCGAGTTTATTACATGGTGGTTGGTCGGTTTTTGGGCACCATATGACTGCATTAGGTTTAGTTTCTCTATTTACTTTTCTGGGTTCATTAATACTCTATAAAGTAACAAATTGGTTTATTCCATTACGTGTTTCCGAAGAATCTGAGCGTATAGGACTCGATTTATCGCAACATAACGAAAAGTTCTAAAGATAAAATGGTATTTTTGATTTGTTTATAATTAAAAATTCAACTATCATGAAAGTATATTATCTCTTTTTTTTAGTATTAATGAGTTGTGCCTCAACACAAAATACAAGCGATAAAAAAGCGGAAATCACATTTTTTTTAGACAATTGGCATAAAGCAGCAGCTGAGGCAAATTATGAGAATTATTTCAACGCAATGTCAGACGAATCAATTTTTATAGGAACTGATGCTACAGAAAATTGGAATAAAACAGCATTTCAAGCTTTTGCAAAACCTTATTTTGACAAAGGAAAAGCATGGAATTTCAAAGCGATTGAACGCAATATTTATTTTAGTAATGATGGTAAATTAGTTTGGTTTGACGAATTATTAAATACACAAATGAAAATATGCCGAGGTTCTGGGGTTTTAGTACAAGAGAATGGACAATGGAAAATAAAACATTATGTGCTTTCTATGACGGTACCGAATGAAAATACAAATGATGTAGTAAAAATAAAAGCACCTATTGAAGACAAAATACTTTTCGAAAAAAAGTAAGGATAAACAAAAATAATATACAATCCCAAGATAATTTGTCTTGGGATTTTTTTTTGACCAAATGTTAAAATTTACTTTTTTCTCATTTTGAGAAAACCAATATAATTTTCTTCTCGTAAATGCATCTAAACAAAATTCTCAAAAAAATGAAAATCAACAGAACAGTCAAAATTATAGCAGGAAGTATTCTCGGAATATTTGTACTTCTTTTTTTGGTTTTAGTAGTACATATTGCAACTGCAAAACCAGTTGAAATCGATAATGCATCACTTCAAATAAGCCGAATTGATTTCAAAGAACCAATAGACTCACTTAAAGCAAAAGAAATTCATAGAAACTTAAAAAAAATTCCAGGAGTTAAAACAGATAGATTAAATATAGAAACTGGTGTTTTAGTTTATTTTCATGATATAAAAATTGCCAATTCGGAAGAAATATACAATCAGTTAATTGCTTTGGGAGATTATAAAGCTGAACGATTTGTACTTCCTAAAGGATTAGAAAATAAAACCGCTTGTCCAGTTATGACTGAGGATAGTTTTAGTTATAAATTTTCAAGAGGAATTCAACGAATTTTTAATTAATTTCCAAATACTATTACTATGAAAAATTTTTCAAAATTAGCCTTAGTGGCTTTATTTATTGCATCGGGAGCATTTGTTACATCATGTAACGACGACGATGATAAAGCTGCTGAACCAGCATCTTTGTATGCGAAATTAGGTGGAACAACAATGGTTGCTGACCCAAACAATCCTAGTCAAATGATTGAGCAAGGACGTTTAAGCTATCGTTCGGTTGTAGATTCAACAATTACATTAATTGTGGCAGATATTGTCACGGGAGCTGAAGGAAATTTAGGGGCTCATTTTGCTCCAATTGTTTCCGAAGTTTCAAGTGGGAATGCTACAAATGTTTCTATTTTGAGTAAAAATTTAACAGATTTCTTTTCTGCAAATACAGGGGGTGGTGCTACTAATGTTTACACAGGTTTAGATATGGTAGCTGCACATGATCCAGCTCAAAATCCTCGTATGGGTGTAAAATCTACTGATGCTGATTATGATAAATTTATTGGTTATGTTGGTGCAGCGGCAGGATTAAATGGTGTTACGGATCCACAATTAATAAATGAAGTTGTAGCTGTGTTAGAATCGTTGAGGGCTCCTATAGTTCAGGAGTAAGTTTGTTTTTTGTTTTAACGAAAAACGCTCCAAATAGTTGGAGCGTTTTTTTATTTTTTATAAACGTGTTCTTTTAAATTTTGGAACATATCTATTGTCATTGTTGAAATATCAAAATCATTTTTCCAACCCCAATCTTCTCTTGCCGATGAGTCATCAATACTTGCTGGCCAACTATCTGCAATTTTTTGGCGGAAATCTGGTTCATAACTCAATTCAAATTCAGGATAATGTTTTTGAATTTCTGCTCCAATTTGTTTTGGCGTAAAACTCATTGCCGCTAAATTATATGAAGAACGTATTTTAATTTTTTCAGTTGGAGCTTGCATAATGCCAATAGTTGCTTTGATAGCATCGTCCATATACATCATTGGTAATTCTGTGTTTTCTGATAAAAAGCTTGTGAATTTACCCTCGGTAATGGCTTTGTGATAGATATCAACAGCATAATCTGTTGTGCCACCACCTGCTTCGGTACTCCAGCTAATCAAACCCGGATATCGAATACTTCTTACATCTACACCATATTGTTTGTTGTAATATTCGCACCATCTTTCTCCTGTTTGTTTTGAGATACCATAAACTGTTGAAGGCTCCATTATGGTATATTGAGGAGTATTGTGTCTTGGTGTTGTAGGTCCAAAAACAGCGATGCTTGAAGGCCAGAAAATTTTCTTAATTTTTCCTGCTTTGGCTAAATTTAAAACATGAAACAAAGAATTCATATTCAAATCCCAAGCAAAGGCTGGGTTTTTTTCTGCTGTTGCCGAAAGTAAAGCCGCCATTAAATATACATCCGTAATATGATATTGCTCTATTAAATGCTCAATTTGATTATAATCTAAAGCATTAACCACTTCAAAAATCCCATTATTCACCACATCGTTATTCAATTTTCTGATATCAGAGGCAATAACATTGTTAACACCATAAGTTGCTCTTAACTTTGCAGTAAGTTCGGTACCTATTTGACCACAAGCACCAATTATTAAAATTTTCGTGTCCATTTGATAGAATATAGAGGAAACAAATATAACGTTTTCGAATGAATTGAAAAGCGACAATTTTGTTATATTTTTAGTAAAACCTTTATTTGAATTAATATTTAATAATAAATACTACTTAAAATGAGAATTATCAAAACAGCAACTAATTGCATATCAAATCAATGTTAAGATATTATTAGATTAGCACCGAGTTTTTGTAAACATTTGTACCTTTGTTTTTTAAAATAAAAAAATGAAAGG